>Ga0172382_10000311_pt1 | contig 90419 bp, 80 predicted proteins | sample Leawel138RmetaG_FD_122245 | JGI IMG/M metagenome (GOLD analysis project Ga0172382, IMG submission 122245) | Leachate microbial communities from a municipal landfill in Southern Ontario, Canada - Leachate well 138R metaG | ecosystem: Engineered > Solid waste > Landfill > Unclassified | place...
TAGTAGATGCCGTCCACACTGGAAAGAAAAATTAAAGTCATGCCTAGAAAACTACTAACAAGACGGTCAACGAACGCCTTCGGCTGGACAAAGTGCTGCGCACTTTGCCCGTTACCTAGGCGTTATAAATTACTCTAGCCCTGAAATCTCATTTGTACTAAGATGTATTACATGTGAATACAGAGGGCGTTCTGATGAGTGTTACAAGTATCCGGCTAGCAGATGACATAGATAAGCCTCTTGAATCTTTAGCTAGCAAATTAGATAGAAGTAAAAACTACCTTATAAATCAAGCAATTAAAGAGTTCCTGTCTAGGCAGTCATTAGAGGACTCAAGGTGGTCAGACACATTGGCAGCCTTAGAGTCGATTAAGTCTGGTAAATCTCTTGCAGAAGCCGACGTTAATGCTTGGTTAAACAGCTGGGGCACTGGTGAGCGCAAAGAGCCGCCTAAATGATAGAGGTTAAGTATTCCCCTGAATCTCTTGCAGATCTTCAACGAGTTGTCGAGTTTGTTGAAGTTAAAAATCCGTATGCAGCTCGAAGAATTGCAATTGATCTTCAAGAGGGTGTTTCTAAGCTAAAGCAATTTCCTCAAATTGGTTTACCTGTTATTAAAGCTCCTGATCCAGAAAAAATTCGCGATCTATATGTCAGTGATTACACCGTACGGTATTTAATTACCAACGAAACTATTTACATATTAAGAGTTTGGCATAACAAAGAAAACGAGAAAAATTTATAACAAGCCAAGCACTCGGAAAAATTACTCGCTGCGCTCCTAATTTTCCGATGTTGGCGGCGTTAGCCGCTCTCACAGCCCCATACACCCAATTTTCAGCCAATCCCACGCAATCCCATCACATCACCTCCAGAGCCGCCAATAAGGCCCCGCTCGCCGCCAGGCCTTAACTCAGCACCTGCATGGCCCAAAAAAACATTGGGCTGGACTTAATATGGACTTAAATTCACTGAAAACAAAAAGGCCCCGCTACTGCGAGGCCTTTAAGCTACTGATTTAAAACAAATAATTGGTCGGAACGGCAGGATTTGAACCTGCGACCACTACACCCCCAGTGTAGTGCGCTACCAGACTGCGCTACGCCCCGAAATATTCAACTGCATCAACAGTTTGGAGGACGGCCATTATACCGAATTGCTTTTTTGTCACAAGCCAAATAGCGACTTATCCTGCATAAAAAAACGGGCTATCGCCCGCTTTTTATTCAATTTATTTTGCCAGCGCTCTAAGTGCTAAGAACTTTAAGCACATCTTCTAGCTCAGTAATCATTTGCCGGATAAGTTGCTTGTAATCACCGCTATCCGTATCGGTATCATCGCCGGTCATACGCAAGCGAGCACCGCCAATGGTATAACCTTGATCGTAAAGCAAGCTGCGAATTTGGCGGATGAGGATAACATCTTCGCGCTGGTAGTAACGCCGATTACCTCGACGCTTAACCGGCTTAAGATTGGGGAATTCCTGCTCCCAGTAACGCAAGACATGCGGTTTAACGGCACACAACTCACTTACTTCACCAATGGTAAAATAACGCTTGCCCGGTATTACCGGTAACTCTGCGTTATTACTCGGTTCCAACATATGCTTCAACTCGTGCTTTTAGCTTTTGCCCTGGCCTGAAGGTTACCACTCTACGTGCCGAGATAGGTATCTCTTCGCCAGTTTTAGGGTTACGGCCAGGCCTCTGACTTTTATCGCGCAGGTCAAAGTTGCCAAAACCTGACAACTTTACCTGCTCATTATCTTCGAGAGAATGCCGAATTTCTTCGAAGAAATGTTCAACCACTTCTTTTGCTTCTCGTTTGTTAAGCCCTAGCTCTTCATATAGCTTTTCGGCCATTTCAGACTTGGTAAGAGCTGCCATTTACCTGCTTCCTTCACTAATTTCTTAGTGTGGCGCTAAATTTGTCTTTTAACTGCGCCATCACGCTCTCGACAGAGGCATTGACCTCATCTTCGTTAAGAGTGCGGGAAGAATGCTGGTACGTCAAGCCAATGGCTAGACTTTTTTCTTTAAGATCAATACCTTTACCCTCATATATGTCAAACAACCTGAGGTTACGGAGCTGCTCTCCCGCTGCATTTCTCACCACATCCAGCACACTTTTCGCTTCTATATCTCGGCCTATTAGAATAGCCAAATCTCGACGAACTTCAGGGAATTTTGATAATTCTGTGAACTTGGGCAAATTACCTTCAGTAATAGCGGATAATTTAACCTCAAACAGATATACCGTTTGCGACAAACCCATCATTTTTTGTAATTGAGGATGGATAGCACCTACATACCCAACAACCTCGCCATTGACGTTGATTGCTGCTGTTTGACCTGGATGCAATGCGGGGTGTTCGCCCTTACTGAAGGAAACACCATTATGCTTGCCCGCTAAGGCCAATACTGACTCCAGATCGCCCTTAATGTCATAGAAATCGACCATCTGACCACTTTCCGCCCAAGATTCAGGCTCTCGTCGGCCGGTAATTGCTCCGGCTAACATCATATCTTGCACCGGCAAACCATCAGCCTCAGGGATAAAGCGCAAACCACTCTCAAACAGGCGCACACGGCTTTGTTGACGATTCAGGTTATGCTGCATAACACCCAGCAATCCTGGCCATAAGCTGGTACGCATCACCGCCATATCGTTAGAAATAGGGTTGGCTAGCGCCACTGTCTGATCCTGAGGGCATACCAATAACTGTAATTTGGGCTCAACAAAAGAGTAAGTAATAGCCTCTTGATAACCCCGAGCAATTAACTGTCGACGCACTGAACGCAGGGTAACTTTAGACTCAGGCTTTGCCTTAAGGGTTAAATCAGCGGTGATGCTAGTTGCGGGTAAACGGTTGTAGCCATAGATGCGGGCTATCTCTTCCAACAAATCCACTTCGATAGCGATATCGAAACGCCAAGACGGAGCGATGACATCCCAGCCTTCAGCAGTAACGGTCACACCCAGGCCTAGGCGGGTTAAAATATCGGTCACTTCGGCTTTATCGATACGCAAGCCTAATAGTTTTTCAATGCGTGCCTCACGCAACACTATGGTTGCAGCCACCGGCAAGCTTGTTTGATTAACCACTTCTACTAACGGGCCGGGCTGACCACCGACAACATCCAGTAATAATTGGGTAGCTCGCTCGATAGCTTTTACTTGCAGCTGATAATCAACACCTCGCTCAAAGCGATGTGAAGAGTCCGTATGTAAGCCATAAGAACGCGCACGCCCAGCAATTTTAATCGGTGTAAAAAAGGCCGCTTCGAGCATGATATCTTTGGTATTCGCAGTAACAGCTGTCGCACTGCCACCCATAATACCTGCGAGGGCAACGGCGCGCTGATGATCAGCAATAACCAGGCTACCAGCATTGAGCTTTAGCTCCTGACCATCCAGCAAAGTGATAACCTCGTTCTGCTCTGCATGACGGACGCGAATGCCGCCTTGCAATAAGTCCAAATCGAAGGCATGCATGGGTTGACCCAGCTCCAGCAATACGTAATTGGTTACATCCACAATCGCATCGATAGACCGTAAGCCAGAGCGACGGAGCTTTTCTTGCATCCATAAAGGGCTTGGCTGACTAACATCTACACCACGGATAATACGACCTACGTAACGCGGACAATCTTCTCCAGCTTGAACATCTACGGAGAAAGTGCCGTCGATTTGCGCAGGCACCGCCTCGATAACCGGCTCGGTTACCGCCGTCTTATATAAAACAGCAGTATCACGGGCCAAGCCCGCAACGCTTAGACAATCGGCACGGTTAGGGGTCAAGTCGACCTCAATAATCGTATCGTCCAAACCGAGATAATCACGCAGATCACTCCCCACTGGAGCATCAGCTGGCAACTCCATCAAGCCTTCGCTAGCATCAGATAATTGTAGCTCTTGCTCCGCGCATAACATGCCGAAAGACTCAACGCCACGCAGCTTGGCTTTTTTGATTTTGAAGCCTTTTGCATCGTCGCTGGGCAACACTGCACCAACGGTTGCGAAGGGAACTTTGATACCAGCGCGCGCGTTAGGAGCACCGCAGACAACCTGGACAACCTCAGACCCACCGGCAACCTGGCAAACTCTCAGCTTGTCGGCATCGGGGTGCTGCTCAATGGAGATAATCTCACCAACGACCACCCCGGAAAACTTACCGGCTACCGGCTCTATGCCATCGACTTCAAGGCCAGCCATGGTGATTGTCTCTACTAATTCGTCGGTAGATGCAGCTGGGTTAACCCATTCACGCAGCCATTGTTCGCTGATTTTCATTGTCTATTCCTAACCGAATTTCTTTGTCGGGCGGCCGTTAAACCGCCTATAACTTTGGTGGATCGAGCCCCACCCTACTTTGGGATCTTATTGCTGCTGGATCTAGATCTACTTTGCAGGTTAACGAAACTGCTCTAAAAAGCGCAGATCGTTATCAAAAAATAACCGTAAGTCGTTCACGCCATAACGCAGCATCGCCAAGCGCTCTACGCCCATACCGAAGGCAAAACCGGTGAATTTCTCGGTATTGATATTGGAGTATTCAAATACGCTGGGATGCACCATGCCGCAACCCATGACTTCCAACCAGCCCGTCTGGCTACACACTCGACAACCTTCGCCGTTACACATAACACACTGAATATCCACCTCAGCCGACGGCTCGGTGAACGGGAAGTAAGACGGACGAAAGCGTACGGCCAGCTCTTTTTCGAAAAACACTCGCAAAAACTCTTCTACGATGCCTTTTAAATCAGCAAAGCTGCTATTTTCAGTAATCAACAAACCCTCAACCTGATGGAACATCGGTGTATGGGTCAAATCCGAGTCGCAACGATAAACGCGACCTGGACAAATAATCTTTAGCGGTGGCTCACTGTTTTCCATCACCCGTACTTGTACCGGCGAAGTATGCGTACGCAACACGGTGGTTTCATTGATGTAAAAGGTATCATGCATTGCTCGGGCAGGGTGATGTGCCGGAATATTTAGCGCCTCGAAGTTATGGTAATCGTCTTCGATCTCTGGGCCTTCTACGGTTTCAAAGCCTATCGCTTCGAAAAAATCCGCAATACGTTCGATGGTACGGGTAACGGGATGCAAACCTCCCGTGTGTTGGCCTCGGCCAGGTAAAGAAATATCTATTGTCTCATTGGCCAATTTGGCAGCCACTGCAGCGTCTTCTAGCTGCGTTTTACGATCGCCAATCAGGTCTTGCAGCGATTGCTTCACTTTATTTATTTCGGCCCCGGCAGCAGGGCGCTCTTGCGCAGATAATTTGCCAAGGCTCTTTAATAAACCCGTAATCGAACCCTTTTTACCCAAGTACTCGACGCGAACATGGTCCAGTGCAGCAGCATCTTCTGCACTGGCTATGGCTTCACGGGCTTCGCTGGCCAAAGACTCCAGATTTTCCATCGATACAATTCTCTCTTTAACGTTCAATAATCAGCGCAATTTGCTGCCGCCAAAACGACAATAGGGAAAGAGCAGCAGCCCTTTCCCTATTTATTTTCAACACTGCGCGGCCTTACAGCCACCAAGTATTAAGCCAAGGCTGCTTTTGCTTTCTCAACTACGGCGGCAAAAGCTGCTTTGTCATGTACTGCCAAATCAGCCAGAACACGACGATCAAGACCGATTTCTGCTTTTTTCAGACCAGCGATCAAGCGGCTATACGCTAAACCGTTAGCACGTGACTGGGCATTGATACGAGTAATCCACAGAGCGCGGAACTGACGCTTACGCTGACGACGGTCACGGTATGCATATTGACCGGCTTTGATAACAGCCTGCTTAGCAACACGAAATACACGTGAACGGGCACCATAATAACCCTTAGCTAACTTTAAAATCTTTTTATGACGACGGTGTGCTGTCACACCACGTTTTACGCGAGGCATATAAGTCTCCTTTAATTTGACCTAAGTATGGGTGTAACGCAACTTAACCTTTAGCGCGCAACATACGATCGATTAACACTTTATCTGAAGGATGAACTCCAGAAGTCCCGCGTAGCTGACGCTTACGCTTGGTGGTCATCTTGGTCAAAATGTGACTTTTATGAGCGCTTTTACGTTTATAACCGCTGCCGGTTTTTTTGAAACGTTTAGCTGCCCCGCTATGTACTTTAGCTTTTGGCATCGTTAGATACTCCGCATTTGGGAACCTGCATGAAGGGTCGAAAGAGCCTCCAGCGGTCCTAAATTAATAGTGGATAAAACCAAAAAAGTGCAACGGCCCGTATCAATTTTACCAAAAAAATTGATGAGTGAGCTCTCGCTACTACTTCTTTTTACTTTTTGGGGCAATGACCATCGTCAATTGACGACCTTCCATCTTAGGAAATTGCTCGACCGAACCAAGCTCTTCGAGGTCTTTTTCGATGCGCTTGAGTAAGTCCATACCAATTTCCTGATGGGCCATTTCACGGCCACGGTAACGTAGTGTTACCTTGGCTTTGTCCCCGTGCTCAAGAAAACGTGTCAGGTTGCGTAGTTTTACCTGATAGTCCCCCTCTTCCGTCCCAGGACGAAATTTCATTTCCTTAACCTGCGTCCGTACCTGCTTCTTCTTCTGAGCAGCTACTTGCTTTTTAGCTTCGAACACATGTTTACCGTAGTCCATAATCTTACAGACTATCGGATCGGAATCTGCTATTTGCACCAAATCGAGCGACGCTGCTGCAGCTGCTGCGCGCGCTTCATCAATGGGCACTATGCCTACTTGTTCACCTTCGGCACCAATTAGTCGGACTTCTGTTGCTTCGATCTCTTCATTGATCGTGGCCCGTTTACTTTTACCTTTTTGCTTAATCGCTATTTCTCCGCTGTGATTTCAGAACGAACACGGCCGCGTCTGGCTACGTCATCAATGAGAACTTGTTCAAAGGCTGCCAATGACATGGAACCTAAGTCCTCACCGCTACGCGCACGCACGGCCACGGTTTGATTTTCTACTTCCTTATCGCCGATTACCAGCAGATAAGGCACTTTCTGAATTGTGTGCTCGCGGATTTTAAAGCCGATCTTCTCATTTCTCAAGTCCGCATCCACTCTAAAGCCTTTATTTTTCAAGCTTTCGTGTACTTTTCGCACATATTCACTCTGCTTGTCAGTAATATTGGCAATTACCACCTGAGTTGGTGCCAGCCAAGCTGGAAAAGCACCTTCGTAGTGCTCGATCAAAATACCGATAAAACGCTCGAATGAACCCAGTATTGCGCGATGCAACATGACCGGTGTTTGGCGCGAACCATCCTCGGCAACATATTGGGCATCTAAACGTCCAGGCATAGAAAAATCGACCTGAATGGTCCCTAGCTGCCAAACCCGACCGATACAATCTTTTAACGAAAACTCTATCTTAGGCCCGTAAAAAGCGCCCTCACCCGGCAGCTCTTCCCAAAGTAAACCCTGGTTATCCAAAGCCTCTGCCAGTGCTTTCTCGGCCTTGTCCCAGCTTTCATCACTACCCACACGCTGTTCTGGACGAGTCGACAAGCGATAAATAACATCACTAAAACCAAAATCCGCATAAACGGAGTGCAGAAAATCAATAAACCGCGACACTTCTGGCTGAATTTGCGCCTCAGTAGCAAAGATATGGGCATCATCCTGCACAAAGCCACGCACCCGCATAATGCCATGCAAGGAGCCTGATGGCTCATTGCGATGACAAGCACCAAACTCCGCCAACCGCAAAGGTAGATCGCGATAACTCTTCAAACCCTGATTAAACACTTGCACATGACAAGGGCAGTTCATTGGCTTGATGGCAAAATCACGCTCATCTGATTGCAGCGTAAACATATCATCGGCAAATTTGTCAGCATGACCGGATTTTTGCCACAACGAGAAATCCACCAGCTGCGGTGTTTTAATTTCCAGATAGTTGTGCAGGGTTTGCTGCTCGCGCATATACCCTTCGATAGTTTTATAAAGATTCCAACCTTTGGGATGCCAAAAAACCATCCCCGGCGCTTCCTCCTGCATATGGAAAAGGTCGTATTTTTTACCTAATTTACGATGGTCGCGCTTCTCGGCTTCTTCCAAACGGTGTAAATAGGCTTTTAGATCCTTTTTATTAGCCCAGGCCGTACCATAAACACGCTGCAACATTTCATTGCTGGAATCACCGCGCCAATACGCACCCGCCACTTTCATCAGTTTAAAGGCTTTCATTTTGCCAGTACTGGGAACGTGCGGACCACGACAGAGGTCCATCCACGGACCTTGCTTATAGATAGAAATTTCCTCGCCCACGGGCAGGTCTTCAATTATCTGCACTTTGTAATGCTCGCCCATCTCGCGAAAGGTTTTAATCGCTAAATCGCGATCCATAACGATGCGCTCTATCGGCAAATCACTCTGAGTAATCTCAAGCATGCGCTTTTCGATACTAACAAGATCCTCGGCACTAAAAGTATGACCTGTAGCGAAATCGTAAAAGTAACCATCATCGATGACCGGCCCGATAGTTACTTGAACACCGGGGAACAATTGCTGTACAGCCATTGCCATCAAATGCGCTGTTGAATGACGAATAATATCGAGCCCCTCATCATCACGCTCGGTGACGATTGCCAATTCCACATCGGACTCGATCAAATAAGAAGTATCAACCAGCTCACCAGCAACTTTACCGGCAAGCGCAGCTTTGGCCAAACCAGGGCCGATGTCCATAGCGACATCATGGATGGTAACAGCGTCATCAAAAGAGCGTTGGCTTCCATCAGGGAGAGTAATAACAGGCATTTCGTTGTCCTATATCAGTGGTCCGCCGTACTAAAGCGCACATGAAAATATCTTGTTTAACGCACACCAAGCTCAAATAGCACAGTGGCAAATGTAGCCAGCCACTCTAACACAGCAGCCAATATTGTAAAGCCGAAGGCACTTCAACTAACACTATTGGCCACCACCGGATTAAGCCAGTAGCTGTTTTATCGCAACAAGCAAAGCCTGCATTTCATCGTCAGTGCCGATGGTTATCCGTAAAAACCGATCAATACGCGGTTTATTGAAGTATCTCACTAGAATGTTTTTCTCACGCAAACCGGCAAACAACGCTGCAGCATCAATACCCACCGGCCGCACAAACAGGAAGTTAGCCTGCGAAGGCAACACTTCAAAACCCAACCCCTGTAACTGCGCTGCAGCCCACTGACGCGTCACCATAATACGCTGACAGCAGCGCTGAAAATAATCATTATCCCCCAGCGCTGCAACAGCCGCCGCCTCGGCAAGCCGATCGATCGGGTATGAATTAAATGAATTTTTTACACGATCCAGGCCATCAATCAGCTCCTGACTGCCAATCGCAAAACCTACTCGCAAGCCGGCAAGCGAGCGCGATTTAGACAAGGTCTGTACTACCAACAGATTGGGGTAACGCTCAACCAATACCGCCGCCGTCTCACCGCCAAAATCAACATAGGCCTCATCAACGATAACAACGCTTTCAGTATTAATTCTCAACAGGGCTTCGATAGCATCTAACCCCATACCAACACCCGTTGGCGCATTAGGGTTGGGGAAAATAATCCCACCATTGGGCTGATCATAATCGTCAATATTGATAGTGAAATCATCCGCCAAAGGCAACTCCACCGAGTCAATCTCATACAAATTACAATATACTGGATAAAAGCTGTAGCTAATATCTGGAAACAACACTGGCTGCGACTGTTTAAAAAAAGCCATAAAAGCCAGCGCCAACACCTCATCCGAGCCATTACCGACAAACACATTACTCTCGCTGACACCATGCACCCTGGCTACAGCCGCCTTTAACGCCATCGAATTAGGATCCGGGTAGAGCCTTAGTGAATCCAGAGCACCCTGGGTCAGTACCGCCGCAACCGCGGGCGAAGGAGGGTAAGGATTTTCGTTGGTATTAAGCTTAATTAGCCCTACGACGTTGGGCTGCTCTCCAGGCACATAAGGCTCAAGCAGCTGAACAAGATCGCTCCAATATTTTGACGAAACCATTTGAGATGACATAAAGACTCTTAAAAGCAGTTGATTACAATCGGCCGATTATACAGATCCTACCGAAATTTTATCTCCCCCCCTTTTGGGGTGTTGCCCTGAATACATGACTTAGAAAGTCTTTTCCATCTATTTCACTCACAACGGGCAACGTATTTTAATAAAACATCCCAGAAACGAACAATGAAACGCTTTCATATTAAACAGCCTACTGCCGATTATCAGTCAAGGCGGTTTAACACTTATCGAACAAGCTATAGATAATTCCGGCAGCCGCAAAGAGGGCCTATCGCGCACCCACAGGGGTCGCCATGACTAGCTTGGCATAGCGGAACCATAAGACTCAGCAAAAAAATGCGCCGGATATGCAAAGGTAACTTTAATAAACTTATCAGTAGACCTGTAACTTACCGTCTGAAAAAATCAGTTTTGAGCCGATATTAGTCAATAACGAATCCTCCAACAACGGATTATTAAGCCGAATAATTCTCCGCCCCCCCAGGTTTAATAAGCTCAAATCTGCAAAGTATTCTTCAGCAAAATACTTTGCGTAACTGCCATCCAGTATCGCCCTACGCAACCCGAGCTCCAACCGCGCAGCCATAATTTTATCAGACCTGCGGACAAACAGTAGTGACACCGAAGGATAAGCGAACAGCAAGCCTGGCTCAATCATCAACCCCTCATCTGGGTGTGTGGCCAAATCGGCAATCGCTTCATTAATACCGCGCAAGAAGCAATGGTAGCGACCACTTTTCAACATCGGATAAAGATTTTCATACTGAGCACTGGTCACTACCGGCAAAGCATTTTCACGCAGTATATAGGTATCAGGCCAATGCAAACCCTGACCAAACACAATACCTTGCGCGGCAATATCCTTATGACTACGAATGCCTTTAAACTTATCTCGGTCAGCCTCATTGATAATACAAACTCGAAAACCCACCAAACCCTCATCGGTAGCAATTCGGACAGGGATTAGGTTTTTCTCCCGATTCAAGTCCGGAACCACATTGATAACCCTAATAGTACCCGAGCTCTCACTCTGCAGCTCGAGGACGGCCCGCCCTTGGGTAATGACGGGGCTGCGGGTAATTTTGTAGCTGCCATATAAATCAGTGGTTTTACTCAAAGCTAGATCCAGCAGGGCATAACTGGCCCTGGTATCGTAATTTCGGTACCAATAGCTGACATGACTTACTTCATCGTGGTCTGTTTCAGCGGGTAGTTGAGCCTCAGCAGCCCCAAGCTGTACCCAACACCCACCCCAAAAAAGTAACACCGCGCACAGCCTATATCTAATCATAAGGGGTACCACAGCTTCTTCATCGATTGCAGCTGAATGGTCACTGCCGATACATCAGGACTGTTCAGCTGTAAAACCGTGCGCTGATTTAATTTCAGCGTATCCAGACTTTGACGCATAACGGCTTCAAAAAAGGCATCGTAGGAACCATCATCCAATGCACGTAACAACCCTAACTCTATTCTCGCCGCTAAAGCGGCATCACGCTTATTTAGATAAAAAAGCCCAGGTAATGCATAGCGCACCAGCATATTTTTTTCTATATCGAACTGGTCTTTATGGGCCAGATACTCTGGAATAATCTCTTGTGCACCGCGTAAAAAACAATCGCACTGTTTATTAGATAGCATGGTAAACAAAGCAGAATACTGGGTTGAAACCACTACAGGAAAACCATTGCGCTGCAGAATATGAGTATCGGGCCAAGTACTACCCTGACATACTTGCAAGTTTTTTTGCCGAAAATCATACGCCGTGAGAATACCATCAAATAGTGACTGCTCACCCTTTCGAATCAGGCATACACGATGCCCTAACAAACCTTTAAGCACAGGGAATTTTATTGCCAAATACTGACTATCACGCTCCTGCGAAGAACCACCACTGACAACATCCAAGCCATTGGAGCCATCAAGTAGCAACTGAAATGCCTGCTCCTGCTCCATTGCTGCGCTTCGTCTCACCTCGACCGCAGGGTAAAGATCGAGTGTTTTACTCAGCGCCAGCTCCAGCAACTGGTTAACCGGTGCCGTATCAAAATTTCGATTCCAAAGATAAATAATATGATTATCGGCCTGCACTGCAGGTGCCAAACCACAGCAAACAAGTAAAGCCGTCAACAGCTTACCGAGCGGGTACGACTGAGAACAAAGTAAGCGCAAACAAAAAGCTTTCATCTGCTGCCACCATCACGCTCCAATGCTGCAATAATCTTTAATGCTTCACCGTAATCAAACGACTCAATAAATAAGCCCAACGGCGTCACTGAAGCTCCATAATAGTGATACAAAGCTGCTTCATATTGCTGAAACAGATCCTCTGCAGCGGCATCACCTATCGATAGCAACTCGGTCAAACTATCGACCACCTCCACGACTGATAATTCACCTGCTGCCACAACTTTATCCGTGGTGATTTTTGACATTACGTCGGAAAAAAAATCAAAAAATATTCGTTGGTCATCGCCAATTTTAGTGAGTAAACGTGCTACCAACTCGGCATCAACCTCGGCCTCACTACGTAATTCAGACTCCAGCGACATAGCGCTTAGATAAATCTTGTTCAAGCCTAAAGTTGCAGCAACACCTTTTAGCGTATGCGCGACCAACAAGGCCTGTTCGATATCGCCTCGCTCTAAGGCATCGGCTATTTTTACGCTGTCATCAGCATGATTATCGTTGAATATGGACAGCAATTTAAAATAATAGCCCACTTCACCGCCCACACTATTGATCCCCTCATCTAAGTTGATGTCAGAAAAATCACGCAGGCAATTTATTGCTTGTTCATAAGTTAATGACTGGCCAGGCTCACCCAATATAGAGGTATTGTTTGCTTCAAAGGCAGTTGCTGTCGAAAATTTTTCGCTCTCGATCAACTCAGTTTTTAGTCCGGTCTTGATCTGACTACTCATTTCTACTTGCTGGTCACTGTCAGCCAACCACTGCGCCAATTTTAAATATAAATTATCAGGGTCAACTGGCTTGACGATAATATCTTTCATGCCAATTTTCAAACAAGCCTGCTGATCCTGAGCAAAGACATTAGCAGTCATAGCCAGTATCGGTATATTATTAAACTGAGGATTGGAAAGAATTGCTGCAGTTGCGGTCAAACCATCCACTTTTGGCATTTGCATATCCATCAAGATAATATCGTAATGATTCTGCTGCGCCATATCGATAGCCTCTTGCCCATCTACCGCAGTTTCAACAGCCAGACCAACAAGACTTAATAAAGAAACTGCCACTTCGCGATTTACCTGATTATCTTCAGCCAGCAATACTTTTCTACCCGAAAAATAATGACGCAACTGGTATTCTGCATCGGCTACTGACCTCGCCGAAGCTGCAGGCTGCGCCCCCGATGCGCGATCCAACTTTGCTGTAAACCAAAATAAACTGCCTTTTCCCGGCTCACTTTCTGCACCTACTTCACCGCCCATTAACTGCGCCAAGCGACGAGTAATGGTCAAGCCCAGACCGGTACCGCCATATTTTCGCGTAGTTGATACATCTGCTTGTTCAAAGGCATCAAAAAGTGCTTGCAATACCTCTTTGCCAATACCAATACCTGAATCCTCAACCTCAAACCGGATCAATAAGCCGCTGGCATTATCTTCTAATTTTTTGGCCCGTAAATGTATGCTGCCATGCTCAGTGAATTTAATCGCATTACTCGCATAATTGAGCAGAGCCTGACGAATACGAGTCTGATCACCGCGCAACCACATTGGCACATCATCGCAATCTACTGTAATGGTTAAACCCTTTTTAGTCGCCTGCTCATTTAACAACGATTGGATATGATCAAAAACAACATCTAGATGAAAGTCACTGTGCTCCAAAATCAACTTGTTGGCCTCGATTTTAGATAAATCCAATATATCATTAATTATCGTCAACAAATGCTGGCCTGCTGCATCTATTTTATCTAAACTTTTTGCCTGCTCTACAGAGGGTTTAGCGCGCTGCATCAAATGTGTCAAACCAATGATCGCATTCATCGGCGTTCGAATTTCATGACTCATATTCGCCAAAAAGGCACTCTTGGCCTGATTGGCAGCCTCTGCTCGCTGCTGTATTTCCTCCAACTGCTCAGTGCGTTGAGCAACCAGTACTTCAAGATGGTTGCGATACGTATCTAATTGTCGCTGTAAATGCTCGCGCTGATGAAACTCCTCCTTGATACGGTTACGCATTTGTATAATCGCCATGATTAATTCGCCCAACTCGTTGGGCTGCCGATGCCGTGCAGTTTTGTCGGCCAAGGGTAGGGTTTGGTCTAGGTGATCAAGGTTGATGGTACGGGTAAATTCAGCCAGCGTCACAAGGTGACGGGTCAGTAATAGATAAATCAGTAAGAAAATACCCATCGCGATGATCGCGATAATAATGGCGTCGATGATAATAAAACGTAACGCTTCAAACCAGAGTGCGCTGAACACATTATTCAAATCTGCCGCAACGATCAGCCTTCCCAGCGACTCACGCCCCGAATTAGAATTATATTCAAGCGGGTACTCACGAATAAGCATACGGCTGGTGTTTTCGCCACCAACCCGAGTTTTTTTCTCCTGTGAACCCCGGTGCTCCACCACTTCCAAGAACTGGATATAAGGACTATTTAACAGACCACGAAGTTGCAGTTCCAATTGTTCATCGTTGACCGCAAACACACTGGCCGCAATACCCGGAACTTGCCCCTCCCGGATGTAATTCATCGAATTTTCTATGGACCCCATAGCATCCAGATAGCGCATATATGTTTGCACCGTAGCCGCCAAGCAAAGCAGCAGCACACTAATACTCACTATATAGAAAAAAATTCGCCGTGATAGCCGAGAGTGCCCCAGCTCTGAAAACAATTTCAGCACATGCAACCCTTCGCTTAATAATTTCAACACATACAACCCTTCACTTGGTGACCTACTGACAACCCAGAGGGGATTGTTATTAATATCATGTAGGGCAGATCTTGGTCTACGGGGAATTATTATTAATATATCGTGTAGTGAATCTTTATCCACCAGCGCTGGCGGCTAAATCGATGAGATCCAGTGTTATTGGTGGTTATGGTGGAACAAGCTCCACCATTCGGTTTATACATAGTCTTAAGCAAGCGCCGTTTTAAGTCGTCACCTTACTGCCAAACCAAGAATAACGACAGCCTACTATCAGTAAGCATAGTCCAGACTACTAACTAATCCCATAATTATTAGGCAACATCCATTAATTGCTCTCGGCTGGCGAGATACTCATCGTAAGTGCCTTGATAGTCGATCACCAGCCGGTCTTTTATTTCCACCACCCGGGTTGCCAACGATGATACGAACTCACGGTCGTGGCTGACAAAAATTAAAGTGCCGTCGTAACTGAGCAAGGCTTTATTCAAGGCTTCAATGGCTTCCATATCCAAATGGTTTGTCGGTTCATCCATGATTAATATATTGGTATCCATCATCATCATCTTGCCAAATAGCAAGCGGTTCTTTTCCCCACCCGAACACACTCTGGCTTTTTTATTCGCATCATCCGCGGTAAAGAGTAACCGACCGAGCATACCGCGCACCATCAGATCGTCATGCTTTGCCGTACGCCACTGGGACATCCAGTCAAACAGGTTAAGGTCGCTATCAAAATCAGCAGTACTATCTTGCGGGCAATACCCGACCATGGCGTTCTCAGCCCACTTTATCTGCCCTTGATTAACTTTTATCTCATCGATTAAACAGCGTAAAAAAGTTGTTTTACCGGCACCGTTTTCACCAATAACGGCAAGCCTTGCACCCGCTTCCAGAATCAAGTCTCCGCCACTAAACAAGGCTTGCTGATCAAAACCATGGGCCAAGCCCTCTAATACCAAAGCTTGTCTATGCAGTTTTTTAACTTGTTTTAAGCTGATTGACGGTGTTGCCCGACTCGATGACTTAACCTCATCGAGCTTGATTTTATCCATTTTCTTGGCTCGCGAACTGGCCTGTTTAGCCTTGGAAGCATTAGCCGAAAAGCGGTTAACAAAACCTTGCAGCTCGTCAATTTCAGCACTCTTTTTTGCATTCTCGGTATGTAATTGCTCCTGAATCAGCGTTGATGCGGCAATAAAGTTCTCGTAGTTGCCCGGATAAATACGCAGCTCACCATAATCAATATCGGCCATGTGCGTGCATACCGAGTTAAGAAAATGTCGATCGTGGGAAATAATAATCATCGTTGCATTACGCTGGTTCAACACCGTCGCCAGCCAGTTAATTGTATGGATGTCCAGGTTGTTGGTCGGCTCATCTAATAACAGAATATCGGGGTTGGCAAACAGTGCTTGCGCCAATAGCACTCGCAACTTCCAACCTGGTGCCACTTGTTTCATCAAACCAAAGTGGAAAGATTCTTCAATACCCGCTTGCAATAAAATCTCGCCCGCACGACTCTCGGCGCTATAACCATCCATTTCAGCAAACTGCACTTCCAGCTCGGCGACAGCCATGCCGTCCTCTTCACTCATTTCGGGCAGGTTATAGATCCGATCACGCTCCTGCTTCACCTTCCACAGCTCAACGTCACCCATGATCACCGCATCAACTACGCTGTACTCTTCAAAGGCAAATTGATCCTGGCTCAGTATCCCAACTTTTTTGTCTGGGGCGATAGAAACATTGCCAGAGGTGGGAACTAACGCCCCACTGAGGATTTTCATAAAGGTTGATTTACCGCAGCCATTAGCCCCAATAAGGCCATAACGGTTACCATTGCTGAATTTGGCAGATATATTTTCAAACAAAGGCTCAGCGCCAAATTGCATGGTGATGTTTGCAGTGGTTATCACGAGAATGTCCTAACAGGGAATATAAACAAGGGGGCTTAGCCGAACCTCAACCAAGCTTGATTAGAGGCGGCGCACTATAAAGACTTAAGGGTATAATGTCGAGCAAACTGTACGTTAAATGCTCACAAAGCATCTAATTATGATCCTCCCTAACACCACAAATGCTCTGCTCGTTATTAACTATCATTTATGGCGTGGGGGAATATGCCATCCAACATAACAATATCACCGAGCAAACCCTCCATCTGCTCTAGCGGCAAAGGACGACTGAATAAATAACCCTGTACCTGGTCACAACCCTCCTGCTGTAAAAATGCCAACTGCTGTTCGGTTTCAACGCCTTCAGCAATAACCTCTAGCTGCATACTATTAGCCAGCGCAATGATAGCTTTGGCAATCGCCTCATCATTTTTATCCTGAGGAATATCGCGGATAAATGATTGATCAATTTTCAACTTATCAATCGGCATTTTTTTTAGATAAGCTAGCGAAGAGTAACCCGTACCAAAGTCATCAACGGCTAAAGAAACGCCTATCGCCTTAAGCTGCTCCAGGGTTTGAACTGCCTGATCAGGGTTTTTGATAAAATAACCCTCAGTGACTTCCAACTCTAAATCTGCAGCGTCACAGTTGGTTTCTTCCAGGGCCTGCTTTAATCCATCGACTAAATTACCCTGTGTTAGCTGATAACCAGAAACATTAACCGCCACTTGTATATGAGGGTATTTACGTTGTTTCCATTCAACTAGTTTGCCACAGACAGACTGGATTACCCAAAGACCAATAGAATCGATTAATCCAGTACTTTCTGCAATAGGGATAAACTTATCCGGTGAAATCCTGCCGAGCATAGGGTGGTTCCAGCGGATTAAAGCCTCAGCACCAACCAATAAGCCAGTTTTTAATGACACTTGAGGCTGAAAATACAACTCAAACTCACCTTTTGCCAAGGCTTGGTGCATTTCAACTTCTAAGGTCAGTCGCTCCTGTGCATCGAGGGTAAATTCCTGCGAATAAAATAAATGTCGCCCTCGCCCCTGTTCTTTCGCTCGATACATAGCTGAATCAGAATTTCGCAACAGCGATACCATATCGACACCATCTTTTGGATAAACTGAAATACCCACGCTGCATGTAACGACAATACTCTTGCCACTGACATCAAACGGCACCTGAAACGACTCTACAATCTTTTGCGCTACAGACAAACACTCATTTTCATCATGTAAGCTCTCTAATACAATAATAAATTCATCACCGCCCAAACGACAAACAGTATCAGAGCTACGCACACAGGAAAGTATTCTTTTCGCTACGTCTTGTAGCAATTTATCACCGACAGTGTGGCCGAAGGTATCGTTAATATTTTTAAAATGGTCTAGATCCAGGAATAACACACCGACCACTTTATCATCGCGCCGTGCATGCTCAAGGGCATAATAAAAACGATCTTCCAGGAAGTTTCGATTCGGCAGATTAGTCAAAGGATCATAGTGGGCCAATCGATGCAACTTACTTTCTGAAACTTTGAGTTGGTCAGTACGAGTATCGACTAGCTGTGCTAAATCTTTGCGGTATTTTTCTAATGATGCATCACGCTCCTCAATCACGTCTAACATATTATTAAAACAATCCACCATACTACCGACTTCATCATCCCCGTATTTTTTAGCTCTCAAGGAATAATTACCATCGCTGGTTAACTGACTAATGGTTGAGGAAAGATCAAGGAGAGGATCGGTCAATACCCGCTGTAAACGACCAAATATTAACAATGCTACAACAAGCGCAATGAGGCTGGTCACGAAAACGATAATCACTTGATTAATCAACGACTGATAAAGTACCGTGTTGTCGACTAGAATTTCAATGGAACCAACCTGTTTGTCTTCCACTTTAATCGGACTACTATAGGCCAATCGTTGTGATAACAGCATAGACTGATCAATATTTTCATCGTTCGTCGCCCCCCGGCTGTAGCTAACAAATAGACTATGATCAGAACGGTATAAGCTTGCAGACACCACATAAGGTAGCGAGCCTAATAGCGCCAAGTCATTACTAGCCGACTCCGAATCTTGAAAAATGATGGCTGGCGCAGCTTGCTTTCCGATAATTTTAGACAGGGCCGTCATCCGGTCATTCAGATCGGCCTGCACGACAAAGAACTGATTAACCGTTAAAACCACCATGATTAACACCACCGCCATAGCGATAGACATGGTCACAATACGCTGTATTTTTTCTCGAATCGGTAAATTATGAAAGGCCTTCACTGCATTTTTCCTCAGCCGCACTAAATTAACATCAGCCTATTTGGATTACTTACTTAGACTCACTATTGAATCAATAGGTTATGAACAATTTAAAAAAGGCCTCAATTAACCATAAAGATCTCCCACAAACAAGCCACAAAATACCATTAAAAAAACTGTTAATAAGCAACTACACGGCGATGACAAACCGACCACAAAGCCACAACCAGGCATACGCTACTGCCCTATCTAAAATTTTATCTAATGTCCCAGCGCTGTAATCAATACCCACTCCTTCGCTGTCACTGGTTGAATCGATAATCGCCCTTGGCGCAACAAAGTCATATCCGCTAGTTCTGGTATGGCTTTCAGCTGCTGTAAACTGATCAAAGGATAAAATCTTTGTTTAAACTGTATATCGACACAAAACCAGCGCGGTGTGTCAATGGTGGCTTTAGCATCAAAATACTTACTCTTAGGGTCAAACTGAGAAGGGTCAGCGTATGCCGTTTTTACCACGCTGGCCGCCCCCGCAATTCCTAGCTGCTTACAGCTGCTATGATAAAAAAATAGCTGGTCGCCTAGCTGTACGTTATCCCGCAGTAAATTTCTTGCCTGAAAATTACGAATACCATTCCATACACCCACGCCTTGCTTTTCAGCAGCAAGATCATCGATACTGTATTCATCCGGCTCCGATTTAAATAACCAATAATTCATAGAAGAACCCTTTTATTAAACCTAATCTAGCGTTAAAAGCAGTCGATTTAATTGTTTATATTATCCATAGCTACGAGCCTTAGGTTTGAACCAATACATCCCCATTCGACACCCAGACTACTAGTACAAATTCTACCCACAGCCTATGCTACAATCGGCTCAATGACATATCGACTAGCTTGCACCGAGGTAAAATAACATATGTTGAATTTCGATAATTCATACTCCAGGCTACCAGAGAGGTTCTTTGCCAAGGTAAACCCTGAGCAATTTTCCAAACCTGAACTCATAGCTTTTAATCGCGAGCTCGCCAAAGACACGCTAGGATTGGATTTAGAATCACTCAGCGACGAGGCATTGGCCGATTTATTCACCGGCCAGATGATACCCGAAGGGGCCACCCCTATCGCCATGGCATACGCAGGCCACCAATTTGGCAACTTTTCTCATCAACTTGGTGATGGCCGCGCTATTTTATTGGGCGAGATAGTCTCGCCACAGGGTCAGCGGTTCGATATTCAGCTCAAAGGCGCTGGTCGCACACCATTCTCACGGGGCGGCGATGGCAAAGCCGCACTGGGGCCAGTGATTCGTGAATATATTCTTAGCGAGGCCATGCACGCACTGGGCGTGCCCACTACCCGCGCACTGGCAGCAACAACAACTGGCGATAAAATACTGCGAGAACAAATATTGCCCGGTGGTGTCGTCACCCGCGTCGCAGCTAGCCATATCCGTGTCGGCACCTTTGAATTCTTTTCTGCGCGCAGCGACTTTGACGCACTGGAAACCTTAGCCAATTACTGTATTAACCGACATTACCCGTTTATTGCCATGCCAGCTGATGATGATGCAGACAGCGCCTTCAACATCTACCTCGAATTTTTGCAAGCTGTTGCCCACGCACAGGCCTGCATGGTGGCTAAATGGATGTCGCTGGGCTTTATCCATGGCGTGATGAATACCGATAATATGTCGATCTCAGGCGAAACTATCGATTACGGCCCCTGTGCATTTATGGATAACTACGCCGCTGACCGAGTATTTAGCTCCATTGATCGGCAGGGACGCTATGCCTATAACAACCAAATTCCCATCGCCAAATGGAATCTAATCCGCCTTGCAAATTGCCTGCTACCACTGATCCATGAGGATGAAGCCCAGGCCGTTAAAATGACGCAGGAATCACTGGATAGCTATTTCGATATCTATGAGCAGGAGTGGCTGGAAGCCATGACAAAAAAAATTGGTATCTTTAAACCCATGGAAGAAGACCGAAAACTCATTGATCTATGGCTGAATCTTTTGGCCGCCGAGGACCTTGACTTTAGCCTGAGCTTTAGAGCCTTGAGCGACCCGCACAGCGAATTAAAAAATAACCCACGGCTGGAAAGTTTCTATACCGCGTGGCAAGAAAGGCTAAACAACCAAACACAAGATTTTGACGAGTCGATTGAGCTGATGAATAGTGTGAACCCGGTATTTATTCCCCGCAACCATCAAGTAGAGCGCGCGATTGAAGCAGCTTTGCAAGGGGATTTCAGTGTATTTAATGAAATGAATGAATGCCTGAAAAGCCCCTACCAAGAGCAGCCGCGCTTTGCTGCCTATCGGTTGGCCCCAAAACCAGAAGAGCGAGTAGCAGCAACATTTTGCGGGACTTAATGCACAACCCACCTTTGGCCTGTAGCTCTACAGGCCTTATCCAGCCAAAGACGCTGACAGCAGTTTTATTTTTTCCGCATCACGCCAAAGCCATCGCCGGTTACCCGACCAAACTTTATACTCGGTGACCTTTTTGCCTTAAACTCATCGTTACCGTTAGGCTCTTCAGCCTTGGCGGATCTGGGTTTTGCTTTTGCCTTTGCTTTTGCCTTTAACTTCGCTTTAGCTGTTTTAGGGTCTACTTTTTTCTTTTTACTACCCGCCGCTTTACCCGAGTTTTTAAGTTTTTTGGGGCCTGCGTATTCAGCCGTTAGATCTTTTACCGTGCGCCGCTTAAAACGAATACCTAAATAACGCTCAATACTGGACATCTGGTTCCACTCGTTCGAGCTGACCAAGGTTATCGCCTTACCCTGCTGCCCAGCCCTACCGGTGCGACCAACGCGATGGGTATGATCATCACCCGAGTGCGCAGTAGTAAAGTTAATAACCAAATCAACGTCATCAATATCAAGACCGCGCGCCGCCAAATCGGTAGCAACCAGTATTTGTAATGCCCCCTGGCGAAACTGATTCATAATTTGTTTGCGTTGATTTTGCTCGATATCACCATGAATGTAAGCCACTTTGTATTTTTTGTAGCGCAATACATTGCTTAACTGCTCGCACTGCACACGGGTGTTACAAAAAACAAAAACCTTACGAGCTTGTTCTTCTTCAACTAAAGCTGCGACCAGTTTTTCTTTATGCTTAACATCATCAGCTAACACCATTTGCTGGGTGATATGACTGTGATCCTGCTTTTGCGAATCCACCTCAATTGACAGTGGTTGATTGAAGGTTTCACTGATAAAACCCAAGCCAGCATGGTTGAGAGTGGCGGAAAACAACAAATTTTGCCGCTGCGGATTACAGCTGCGGGCAATAGTACTCATATCCAGCGCAAAACCCATATCGAGCATGCGATCGGCTTCGTCCAATACCAATACTTCAAGATCTTTAAAGTCGGTAGTGCCTTTTTCAATATGCTCAACTAAACGCCCTGGCGTCGCAATAATTACTTCAGGATTGCGCCGCAGCGTCGCCACCTGATGCTTAAATGCCTCCCCGCCCATAATGATGCCGGATTTAATATAAGTATATGCTGCCAGCTGCTCCAGGTGTTTTTTGGTTTGCAAAGCCAGTTCACGAGTGGGTAGCAAGATTAAAGCGCGAGTACTGCCATTAGGTACAGGCACCTGTAAGATTTTATCCAGTATAGGCAGTAAGAAAGCAGCGGTTTTACCACTGCCCGTTTGCGCCGACACCATCAGGTCTTTGCCCGCCAATGCAGCGGGTATCGCCTGTTCCTGCACGGCAGTTGCTTCAACAAACCCCAGTTTATCGAGCGCCCTTAATAATTGTTTATGCAGCGGTAAATCCTGTATCAATGACAAGCGGTTATTCCTAACGAAAAGTGACTAGTGCGAAAGGCAGGTATTTTAACAGAAACAAAGCAGAACCATGCGATTAATGTATGCTGGAAGAGGGTTTATCCTTTTCAATAGAATTAGGGTCAGTCACAGCGTTTTCCCTGCACCATTATGGGTAAGTTGGCAGATGGGTGTCGACTTCTTCAGCCAACTCATTAATATTAACTTTTTGAGGAATAGCAACCACCTTAACAACGACTTTGGTTTATAGACTGAATCTTCATGTAACGCGGCAACCCAGTTAAGTTGTGACTAAATTGCATATAAGAGAATTTAACATGATAAAACCACTAAACTTTGCCGCTGACCTTGCAGTAAAACCTAAGGTATTTCCCTTTTTTGACCAACAGTCGAACACCTTTTCTTACGTGGTACAAGACCCACAATCAACGGCCTGCGCCATCATTGACTCGGTCATGGATATCGATTACCCATCAGGAACTATTAGCTATGGTGGTGCCGATGACATTATCAACCATGTAAAAAAACTCGGTTTAAACCTGCAATGGATTATTGAAACCCATGTCCACGCAGATCACCTTTCAGCAGCACCCTATATCCAACAGCAACTGGGCGGAAAAATAGGTATTGGCGCCAACATCACCACCGTGCAGGCGGTATTTGGCAAAATTTTTAATGCTGGTACTGAATTTCAGCGTGACGGGTCACAATTTGACCAATTATTCGACGATGGCGACAGCTACCAAATTGGCAATATGACCGTACACGCCATACACACACCCGGTCATACACCCGCCTGTATGACTCACGTCATGGGTGATGCAGCCTTTGTCGGCGATACTTTATTTATGCCCGACGGCGGCACAGCCAGAGCAGACTTCCCAGGTGGCGACGCCCGTACACTTTATCAATCAATCAAACGAGTACTTAGCTTACCGCCACAAACACGTTTATTCATGTGCCATGACTACGGCCCGAATGAACGTGAAGTTGCGAATGAAACAACTGTCGCCAAACAACGCGATGAGAATATACATGTGCATGACGGCACCACCGAAGACCAGTTTGTTGAAATGCGTGAAGCTCGCGACGCCACGCTTGGTATGCCCAGGCTGATATTACCATCACTACAAATCAATATGCGCGCAGGCCATTTTCCGCCCGCCGAAGATAACAACCAGATTTATTTGAAACTACCGATCAATGCTTTCAAATAAGCAATACCATAACCCGGATGACGCTTAATTAGACTCTAAATTCAGCGCTATTCGTAGCATGCGACTTAAGCTATAAACGTAACTGACTATCCAGTCCAATCATAAACATACCGGCACCTAACATATGAAAATAGCGGTGATATTCCCCTGTATTGATTGGATCAAACAATACAACCGGGGCTCTTTTAGCAGCGACCTTGTCGCCTCGATCATTGTCAGTTTTATGCTAATACCGCAAGCACTGGCCTACGCCATACTAGCAGGCTTACCCGCAGAGGTTGGGCTATATGCCAGCATTTTACCACTCACGGTTTATGCTATTTTTGGCACGAGTAAAACGCTCTCTGTTGGGCCTGTCGCCATCACATCTTTAATGACCGCTGCTGCGATCCAAGGCGTAGCCTCACAACAAGCTGTAGATCCTGTTAATGCCGCTATGATTCTGGCGCTCTTATCCGGTTTTTTTCTTAGCCTTTTAGGCCTATTAAGGCTCGGATTTTTAGCGAATTTTTTATCTCAACCAGTTGTGTCAGGCTTTATTACCGCCTCCAGTATTATTATTGCACTTAGCCAATTTAAATACATTCTGGGTATTTCAGCCAGCGGCGATAACTTACCCGATTTAATCCAGACATTGGTCGCCAATATACACCAGACCAATAAGATCACTTTAATAACAGGGTCCTGTGCGCTTATTTTTTTATTTTGGGCTCGTCATTATTTTAAACCTTTACTCATCAGGTTTTGCTTAAGCGAACACCGAGCCTCACTGCTGGCGAAAACTGCCCCCGTACTAATTGTTGTTATTACCAGCCTAGCCGCTTACCAGCTAGGCCTGGCCGATCAGGGACTAGCGCTGGTTGGCAAAATACCCCAAGGATTACCAGCGCTACGCTTACCTGTATTCAATCCAGCACTCTGGTTGGATTTATTAGTACCAGCAATATTAATATCGATTATTGGTTACGTCAGCTCTATTTCAGTGGGCAAAACACTAGGGGCAAAAAAACGACAAAAAATAAACCCTGATCAAGAATTGATCGGCCTGGGCGCATCTAACATAATGGCATCACTAGCCGGTGGCCTCCCAGTTACCGGAGGATTTTCTCGATCGGCGGTTAACTTAGATGCTGGTGCAGTCACTCAAGCCGCCAGTGTTTTTACTGCTATAGGGGTCACCCTTGTAACCTTTACCATGACCGGGCTGCTGGCGTTTTTACCTAAAGCAACCTTGGCAGCCACCATTATCGTTGCGGTATTGGGCTTGGTTGATTTTTCTATTTTAAAAAAATCCTGGGACTACTCACTATCAGATTTTATTGCCGTCGCTTTAACTATGACGATTACGTTATTGATCGGGGTAGAACTCGGAGTAATGTGCGGCGTCATCTCATCTATCGCGCTGCATCTCTATAAAACCTCCAAACCACACATTGCAGAAGTAGGTGAGATAGGCGGTACTGAGCACTTTCGTAATGTTAAACGCCACCAAGTACAGACTCACCCCAGCATCCTGTCACTGCGTATCGATGAAAGCCTTTACTTTGCCAACGCCTCTTTTTTGGAAGATGAAATTTTAAAGAATATTGAACAGAGAAAAGCGTTAAAGCATATTGTGCTAATGTGTACTGCCATCAATGAAATCGATCTCAGCGCCCTGGAGGTACTCAAATCACTTAATCACCAATTAAAAAAATTACATATCAGCTTTAATTTATCCGAAGTTAAAGGGCCCGTTATGGATACCTTGAAAAAAACTGACTTTATCTCGCAACTCAATGGTCAGATTTTTTTATCACAACACATGGCGATCAAAACCCTGGTCGAGCAAGAACTTCTCGCTAGCCAGAACCACCCTGATTTTAAAGATTTTCAGATATAACGGGGTAGCTAAGAGTTGCAACCAGACGCCACGGACACTCGAACTCGAAGCTATCTTAATCTATGATGTAAGGCCGTGTGATAACGAGAGCGAACACCCTATAGTGACGTCATCAAACTTTAAGAATAATGTCTTGATAGAGCAAGTCCGGTGCTTAGAAGAAGCAGCTGCACTGCCGGAATCTGTCACCGCCAGCACCTCCAAGAGCAATACCCATAGAGGACAAGACTTTCAGGCTCAACTGCTACAGCGAGCAAAAACCATTATCCGCCAAGGCCAATTACAACAGAGCATCGACAAACCTGCCCGCTTGCATACCTGGGCAATGAGTGCTGCAAAAATCATCACGGCCTTGCTGGGCGTATTCGCCGTCAGCAACGCTTTATCTCTGCACGCCACCGTACATAACTCTATCAATATTTATTGGTTGCTACTGGTTCTACTGGGATTTAATATTTTATCGATGGCTCTATGGCTGATTGGCGGCCTGACCGGGCTTGGCGGTTTAATCGGTGGCAGCATTAGCCAATTGCCATTATCAGCACTGCAAGCGCTACCCGGTAGCCGCACACCTGCTGCCAGCGCCTGGTTTAGCAGTTACTACCAAGGTGCGTTAGGTTTGTGGCGACTCAGCACCATGAGTCATCTATTTTGGCTTATCTATTTACTCAGCGGCCTGATTACTTTAGTAGTGTTTTTTTCTGCCCAGCAATTCGACTTTTATTGGGGTTCTACCCTGCTCTCATTTGAGCGCTTTGCACAACTAACCAATTGGCTCAGCAAACCCTTAATCGCATTAGGTTTTACCGCACCCAGCCTTGAACTACTCAACGCCAAACTCATCAGCAATAATGTCGCCATGAGCGAAGCTGCACCTGAAATCCGTAGACACTGGGCTCTATTTTTAATCGCCGCATTAATACTCTACGGCATTGTGCCAAGGCTTGTTTGCTGGTTAATTTCAAGAGTATTTCTGTTGCGACATGAGCGCCAATTTACCCCGGATTTTTACCGCCCTTACTATATTCACCTGCGGCAAACTATCATGCCATCAGCATCAACCAGCACTATAATAGACCCCGACCACAGCTACGCAACAAACCCCGGCAATAACCCCGTACAAACGATAGCAGACTGGGCTCAACATACTAACTGGCCCAGCGACTGCCTATTTATCGGGATTGAATTACGCCCGCCACTCGACCAGCTGGTAACGATCAACATTCTTAACAAACCCAACTTAATACAAGCAAAACAACTATTAGAAAGCAAACAACAGCAGCCACTAACGCTACTGGTCGATAATAATAACCTGCCCGACCGCGGCGTACAGCGGCAGATCAAGGTGTTATTTGCCCAGCGTAAAACCACTGACCGCTGGCTACTGCTACTGAGTGACACCGATGATACCAACACTCAAACGAGCAAGAACGAGGCACAACAACGCTTGAACGACTGGTATCACTGCGCCCAACAAGCCGGCGTCCCAGCAGCTCAGGTACAATTGGTCCACGCCAAACAATTCGATCGGCCCTTAGCAGCCTCCACTATTGCCACCGGCAAGGTGAAACATGAGCAACCATGAAAAACATAACAACCAAACGCAGCACGATGGTAATGCCGCGATCAAGGTAGCCGTTGTTGGCCACACCAATACAGGAAAAACCTCGCTGATCCGTACCCTGTTAAGAAGCAATAGTTTTGGCACTATTGCCAATGCTGCCAGTACCACTCGACACGTCGAGCAAGCTGCCATTTTGGTCGACGGCCAACAAATCATCAGCCTGTACGACACCCCCGGGCTAGAGGACGCTTCAGCCTTACTGGAACAACTACAAGAGCAGCAACAAACCATCCAGCAATTTTTGGTTAATGCCGATCAGCACCCAGAATTTGAACAGGAAACAAAAGTATTAAACCAAGGCATAAACAGCGATGCATTACTCTATGTAATCGACGTACGCTCACAATTGCTGGACAAATACCGCGACGAAATCAGCGTGCTAAGCAAATTAGGTAAGCCCATCATTCCCGTATTTAACTTTGTCACCGGCAATGCCCAGCAATTACACGGCTGGCGCGAGATGATGATTAGCCACAACCTACACGCCGCACTGGAGTTCGATACCGTCGCCTTCGACTTTGAAGCAGAAAAACGCCTCTACCAAAAGCTACAAGGCGTATTAGAAAGCCGCTATCAGCAACTACAAACCCTAATCGATGCGCGTTCAAAAGCCTGGCAGCAACTCTGTGAAGCTGCCGTACGCAGAGTACTAGAACTACTGGCCAAAACCGCAACCTATCGCATCGAAGTCAGCAATGAAAACAAGCAACCCAATGCCAAACAACAAGCCAGCGAGCAACTACAAAAAACCATCCGCCAGTACGAACAGCACTGCCTAACGGACTTGCTCAGCCTATTCGAATTCACCCCCAGCGACGTCGATATCATGCAATTGGCGGTCAATAATGGTGAGTGGGAGCTGGACCTCTTTTCCGCCAACACCTTAAAAATGTTTGGCCTAAGCGCAGGCAGCAACGCCCTAAAAGGCGCCGCTGCGGGAGCAGGGATCGACCTAATGGTCGGTGGACTAACTCTTGGGACAGGGGCATTAATCGGCGCAGCACTGGGGGCAGGCTACAGCACACTCAGACGCTACGGCAAAGATATTAGTGTCGCGCTACAAAAAAACGATTGGCTATGTGCCGACGACACCACTGTCGAACTGATTTATTTGCGCAGCCAGGATCTATTGCGCCATCTAACCCATCGCGGCCATGCCACCCAGACAGCGCTTACAGTTCAGGAAAACAAACAGCACACTCTCCCCGAGCAATGGCCACAGCTACTGCGCGGCCTACGTAGTGGCCAAGCAGATCAGCAAAAAACCAACAAACTCTTTACCGAGAGCAAACGTAAACTACACGACATTTTAATCAACACCATAAACGCAACCGAAAGCTAACACCTTAAGCCGTAGAGACGTGCCAGCAAGCTTCCAATATACCGCAGATCAGTTCAACCGATGCGGGTCTAAATGAACCGCCTCAACGATCCTGCCTAGCAATACTATTTGGCCGCTATAGCGCTGCTCACCCGTCGACGTGAACTCAAAATTATACGAACGCCATAAACACAACTTGCCCGCAGCATTGCGCCTTAGCCAAAAGCCGCGCAAGACTACACCATCATCCAATAACTGCACCCCCATGGATTGACAGTAATCTTGCGTCGCTTTCAAAGCAATTTGCTTAACACCCTGTGCATTCCACCATAGCGCTACAAACACGCCGAACAGAAAAAACAGAGCCAGATCGGAAAGATCAAACATCAGCGCCGGCTACCACATCAAATCATCAGGAATTTGATAATCGGCATAAGGATCATCCTCATCCACCTCGACCTTAACCGCCTCATTACTCACGATCACCCGTTCTGGCAACCGCAGCTTAATTTTATCAGCCACCGCAGCGGGCACTAGTTCATACTTATCATGCAAACTCACAATCGCCAAGCGACCACGGCTGAGCTGCTCCAACATCACCTTGCTGACCAGTATTTTTTTAATCTTTTTGTTATCGGTAAAGTTATAATCCAGATCAGCACCTTCACGGCTAATGCGATTCACTTCAATAAGCTGCTTGACCTGCGCCACAATCGCTTTCTTCTCTGCCTCAGCTTTTTTCTGATCATTTAATAGGCGATCACGCTCAACCTTTTCCTTGCGCGCTAACTCGACTTGCTGCCGAGTCTCATCAACAACCTCCTCTTTACTGCGACGCTGCTGGTTATTTTGCTTTTGTTTCGCTTTTTTAATCTGTTTAGCTTTTTTAGCATCAGCCAAGCCAGCGTTGAGTAATTGATCTTGTAACGAGCCGGCCATAGGACGACCTCCTAATTCTGTCTAACAATGAAATACTTCAATAATTGAGCCCATAAGCAAACCATCATCTATACAAGGTTTTTCAGTATCCTACATGAAAACCAGTGACTAGCCGCTAACGAATAGAGCAATTGTAACACCGTTACGCAGCTCTACTATTAAAACACCTGTTAGAACTAACACCATAATGGCTTGATAAAAGAAAAATCACCAGACTGCCACATGCTGCCGATAACATAGTAAACTTTACAGCAGGGCAAAAGTGGCTCGGGTACTGAGCCTAAAGTGATCAACATCCACTGTTCACTACAAGCTATCGGTTATAAACACCTTGCCCATGATAATACCAGCAGTCATTAGCATGAAGGATACTGAAAATGGTTAACCCCTTAGTAAGAAGAACCAAAATTGTTGCTACCGTAGGCCCCGCTTCCGGCAGCCCGGAGATGATTGCCACCTTACTAAAAACTGGCGTCAACGTGTTTCGTCTAAATTTCTCTCACGGCTCTGCCGAAAGTCACCGCAAACAGGCACAGATTATTCGCAAGGTTTGCGCGGACACCAAAATTTATGCAGCTATTTTAGGAGATTTACAGGGACCAAAAATCCGCATCGGTGATCTACACAAAGAATCGCTCACACTAATAGATGGCGGTAAGTTAACGCTAACCACCGATGAAGGCAGAGCCAAAACCGATGACTGCGTCATCGTTGGTTACAAACAACTACCGCAATCAGTCTTTCCTGGAGACACGCTGCTTTTGGATGACGGGCTGATCCAGCTCACGGTACTTGCCACCACGACCAACGACGTCGCCTGTGAGGTTAAAGTTGGCGGCGAACTAAAACCCCGCAAAGGTCTAAACCGATTAGGTGGAGGCCTCTCTGCACCCACTATCACCGCCAAAGACCGCGAAGACATCAAGCTCGCCGCTGAACTCGAACTCGACTTTTTGGCCGTATCCTTTCCCAGCTGCGCTGAAGATTTAAACCCAGTCAGAGAAGATTTGGCCAAGCTCGGCGCTAATATTCATATCATTGCCAAAATTGAGCGAGCCGAAGCCGTTGCCGATGATGAAACACTCAACAAACTGATTCTTGCTGCCGATGGCGTCATGGTCGCCCGGGGTGACTTGGGCGTTGAGATTGGTGACGCGCAACTCATCGGCGTACAGAAAAAAATCATCCGTCAAGCTCGTCGCTCCAACCGTCCAGTGATCACCGCCACCCAGATGATGGAATCGATGATCAACTCACCTGTACCTACCCGCGCCGAAGTCTTTGACGTGGCTAACGCCGTACTGGATGGCACCGACGCCGTCATGCTTTCAGCCGAAACCGCCACCGGTAAATACCCCGTCAAAGTAGTCGCCGCCATGGTTGACGCTTGCTTGGGCGCTGAAAAACACCCCAATATAAGAACTTCCGGCTATCGGGTAGACCGAACCATTTCATCTATTGAGGAGTCCATCGCCCTGTCTGCCATTTATGCAGCCAACCACCTGGATAATGTCAGTGCCAGCATTTGCCTCACCGAATCAGGTACCACCGCACTACTGATGTCGCGCCTCAGTTCAGGCCTACCGATTTACGGCATCTCACGCCACCTTGCCAGCTGTCGCCGCATGGCACTTTACCGTGGCGTCGTACCTATTTATTTTGATATAGCAACAGTCAGCAACAAAGATATTTACCAAGCGGCATTAGAGACTATCGCCGCTTCTGGTGCTATTAATATCGGAGACCGCGTCACCATTACCTGTGGCGATATTAAAAACTCCGGCGGTATGACTAACCATTTAAAAATACTCGAATATCAAGGGGCTACTTCCTAACAACCCTACAAAACCTATACCCACTATGTTAATTATTTCGAATCACGTCAGCATACCCGACCATGAACTGGAGTTCAGCGCTATCCGTGCGCAGGGCTCCGGCGGTCAAAATGTCAACAAAGTTTCCTCTGCCATCCACCTGCGTTTTGATATAAAAAACTCAACGCTGCCCGAGTTTTATAAACAACGCCTGCTGCAACTCAGCGATCAACGCATTAATAAAGATGGTGTGATTGTGATCAAAGCACAAACTCACCGCACCCAGGAAAAAAATCGCGATGATGCCTTAAACCGTTTGCGAGACTTAATTAAACAGGCCGCTATTGTGGTCAAAACACGGCGACCAACAAAAGCAACAAAGGGCTCCCAGCGACGACGCATGGATAAAAAATCCCAGCGCGGCAAGACCAAATCCTTACGTGGCAAGCCCGCTGATCATCACTAACCAGACAAAATACTCATAACGGTATACACTTAAAGCTTATTAACAGCCGGCGGCCAACCGTCTATTAGACCTTAAGGGATTTAAACAGAAAAATGACCGAGCTCGAACTAGTACCTCTCATGGAATTATTACCCAAATTCTCTCCGTTTGATGGCCTCGACCATAGTTTGTTAGTCACACTTGCCCGGGATATCAATGTTAAAACCAGCGACAAGGGGTTTTGCCTGTTTGAAAGTGGTGACTATGACGCCAATGAATATTATCTTACTAGCGGTAGCATCGACTTAATTGCCCGTGATGGCAGAAAAAATACCATCACCGCCAACGATAGCAATGCCCGCTTCCCGATTGCTCGTTTACGCCCACGTATGTACAGTGCCAAAGCAGCAACCCCCATCAGCTATTTTGTTATCGCCGCCTCGGTGCTAGACGAATTACAACGCAGCATACGCATGACGGATAACAGCGTACTCATGCAAGAGGTGCAACAAAAATCAGGGGATGAAAGCCGCTCTTTACTCTATGAATTTGAACAAGAGCTCAAAACCGGCCGCTTTGTCTTACCCAGCTTGCCAGAGGTTGCCTTTCGTATTCGCGAATTAATCGACAATCCCGATTGCAGCATGAGCGATGTCGCGAAGCTGGTGAATACCGACCCAGCTATAGCCACTAAATTAGTTAAGGTTGCCAATAGCGTCATGTACCGAGGGGTAAAACATTGCGACGACACACAGTCTGCCATCTCCCGCTTAGGACTTATCACTACCCGCCAACTGGTCACCAGCTTTGCCGTCTTAGCCCTGTTCAACAGTAAATCACATATATTCAAAGAACATATGCAGAGCCTGTGGCAGCAGAGTGTGGAAGTGGCTGCCTATTGCTATGTGCTGGCCAAACAACTGCCACGTTTTAATGAAGAAGAAGCGCTGTTGGCCGGTCTTATTCACCGCATCGGTGAGATAGTTGTGCTCACTTACGCTGAACGTTACTACGACTTATCTACCGATGCGCAGCACTTAAATATGGCGATCGCTATGTTAAAAGGCCCACTGGGTGAAATGGTATTAACTAAATGGGATTTCAGCGAAGAACTGGTGGTTGTCGCTAAAGAATCCGGCGACTGGATGCGTGGCGTTGATGATATTAGCGACGACGAGGTGGAATTTGACTATTGTGACTTAGTACAAGTCGCTCTGCTGTATGCGCTGCAAGGTAGTGACGACCCCACCCTACCCGAAATGAGCTCTGTTCCTGCGTTTAACAAATTAAAAAAACGGCAGCTTGGTTCAGAGCAAACCAGCGCCATTATTCAAGAAGCGAAAGAGCAAATTGCGGAGTTACGGCAAATATTTGGCTAAGCAAATCCCAACGTAGAGCCCCGCGCCAGCGAGGAACTTCTACGCTGCTATCCTTTTATGTTAAGCCCCAAACCAACCTAAAAAGCCTCCCTTATTAGGCGGTAACCAAGGCCACCCGAACCGCATCCAGTCGCAATTGCGCACCGTCTAAATAACGCTGTAAGTTCTCGGTAGCATGCTCCAAATAACTAATTTCTGCGCTGCGAATATTAGGGTTCACTGCCGCCAAAGCCTTCAGCCGTTGCAGTTCTTGTGCTTGCTCGATCTGCATTTTCTCTGCAGCTTGCTGGCTTACCGTCGCCATCTCTACGTCAGCCAGTGACTCAGCCTGAGTGACCATCTCACTGATTTGAGCTCTGGCATGCCGCACCAGATCCTGAGCACTACGCTTAGGTACTTTTTGGCTAAGCTTATTAATATGCGCAGAGGTCAGCAACTGACTCAAATTAGTGCTATTGCTATCAACCACAATACGGATAGTGGTCAGTGGTAAATATCGAGACAACTGCAATTCGCTTGGCGCGCTGCATTGCACGGTAAAAATCGCCTCTAATAGTAACGTGCCAGCTTTCAGCGGCGGTAGCTTCAGGGTACAAAAAGCCGTATTGCCGAACTCACCACTCAGCACCATATCCATGGCACCTGTTACCATTGGGTGCTCCCAGCTCAAAAACTGTATATCTTCCCGTGACAGTGCCGCTTCACGGGAAAACGTCACCGTGACCCCCTCTTCAGGTAACGCCGGAAAGCTGTGATTAACCATATGATCGCTAGGGCGCAGAATCACACTCGCGGCACTGTGGTGCTCTTGATCCACACCAAATTGATCGAACAAACGCTCCATATAGCTCGATAAGGCATGCCGACGCTCTTCCTCAACCATATTACTGACGATTGCATCTGCTGCTTCGTGGTTACAGGAATTGAGCTCCAGCAAACGGTCACGTCCTTGCTGCAAAGCCTCTAGCGTTTGCCGAGCCTTAGTTTGAGTGGCAGCAATCAGTGACTCCAGCCGTTCTGATTCATCACTGTGCTGTAGGCAAAACTCTAATTCCGATTGAAACTGCTGATATAAGGCTAAACCCGCTGGGCAGGTGCGTTCAAAAGCGTTAATACCCTCATGATACCAGCGCAATAAAACCTGCTGGGCGCTGTGCTCATACACCGGAACGTGGATCTCCACGGTATGACGTTGGCCAATACGATCCAAACGGCCAATGCGCTGTTCCAGTAAATCTGGGTTGAGCGGTAAATCAAACAGTACTAAGTGACGGGAAAACTGAAAATTACGGCCCTCACTGCCAATCTCTGAACAGATTAAAACTTGGGCGCCATCTTCATCATCAGCAAAATAGGCTGCTGCACGATCTCGGGCAATCAGCGATAAACCCTCATGAAATACCGCCGACTGCACACCTGCGCGTAAACGTAGGTGCTCTTCCAGTGCCAAAGCGGTTGCCGCCTGCGCACAGATAACCAATACTTTTTCACTACGTTGAGTTTTTAGCCAATTGACCAGCCACTCGACTCGGCTATCGTCAGCCAACCACAGCGGTCCCAGCAATAACTCCGGCGCCAACAGTTGCCCCAGCTCAGCACCTTGTACCGCCTGCGTATATCGAGCAGGCGCCGACAATAAATATTGCTGTAATTTACGCTCAGGAAAACCCGCCACCGAAGAACGCGTATTGCGAAACAACACTCGGCCAGTGCCGTGACGATCTAACAGCTGGCGAATCATGGCCTTAATCGCTTCAGCAAACGCCTCATCTTGCTCGGTGTCTAACAGCGCCGCCAAGGGACTGACCGTAGCCTCACCCAAATAACTACGCAATTGCTCCAATAACTGTGGCTGTTGCTGTAGGCGCTCGAAGGCATCCTCCGCCAGTAGATGCTGAACGAGTTGGTTAACTGGCTGGTGTTTTTTTTCTTCTTCAATAAAATGCTGTAGATCATAATAGCGATCAGGGTCGAGTAGACGTAAACGGGCAAAATGACTTTCAACTCCCAATTGCTCAGGGGTAGCCGTCAACAGCAATAATCCTCTGGCTTCACGGGCCAGGGTTTCAATTGCGCGGTATTCAGGACTAACGCTGGTTTCGCTCCATTGTAAGTGGTGCGCTTCATCCACGATCAATAAATCCCATTGCGCCGCTTGAGCCTGAGCCAGGCGATCAGGATTGGAGCTTAAAAACGATAGGGTACACAGTACTAGCTGCGCGCTTTCAAAAGGATTATAAGCATCGGCATCGGCGGCCGTATCAAAATCTGGCTGCTCAAATTCATCGGCAAACAATGAACCCTCACCACCGAGCTCTTCCAAATCCTGACAGCGCTCTTCATCCAGAATAGTAAAGAAGAGATTAAAACGACGCAGCATTTCCACCAGCCATTGGTGCAACAAGCTGTCAGGGACAGCGATCAATACACGCTTGGAGCGGCCACTAATCAGCTGCTGATGCAAAATCAAACCCGCCTCTATGGTTTTACCCAAGCCCACTTCATCGGCCAGCAAAACGCGAGGAGCGTGGCGATTAGCCGCTTCACTTGCTATATATAATTGATGCGGTAATAGCTGCACTCTTGCGCCCAGCAAACCACGCACCGGTGATTGCTGCTGATAACGGATATTTTCTAGCGTTTCACAACGCAGGCGAAAGGCCCGATTTCGATCAATTTGCCCCGCAAACAAACGGTCTTGAGGCTTACTGAACTGGACAAAACTATTTAACTCCAGCTCGGGTAAAATCACCGGCTCATCACTGGCATCAACCGCGCTGTAAATAATACAGCCATTGTTTTCCATCACATCAACAATGGTTAATAGCTGCTCATCTTCCGTCTCTACCTCTTGCCCCACCTCATATTTAACGCGGCTCAAAGGTGCGTTATCAATCGCATAGGTACGCTGTTCACCAGCGGCAGGAAAACTAATTTCAACGCGACGATTAGCCGCTTCAACTACAATACCGAGGCCTAGTTCAGATTCGGTATTACTGATCCAGCGCTGGCCAGGGACAAAGGAAGGTAAAGACACAAACAATTCTCACTCGGGGATTAATATATTACAGAAGGATAAAACAACGGTCGCGGATGATAAGGGGTTATGGCGATCGGAACAAGGCCCGTGCAGGCTAAGGCAGCCAGTATAAGTAGTAATACGCACTCAGTGAAAATTATTTTATTCTTATTATCAATCATCTAATAAAGCCCAAAAGGTTTTCTCGCCTCATCATTATCGATAAGCTACACCCAGACTCAGCTTAAAAGCAGCCCAAACTATTCAGCATCAGGAAGGTATATGTCCAACTCAATCGGCCAGCAAATGCAACAACTCTACCAGCAGTTTGGCGAATTAGCCGGCGTCACTATTGAACTCCATAAAGAGCTACTTGCCGTCAGGGTTGTCAATCAACAAGCCAGCGCCACTGTATTTTTACAGGGTGCACAACTTAGCCACTACCAACGCGCAGGTGAAGCACCGATTATTTGGTGCAGTGAACACTGCAGCTATCAGCTAGGGCGATCACTGCGCGGCGGCATCCCAGTGTGCTGGCCCTGGTTTGGTGACTTAAACCGCAACCCCGCTCAGGTGCAACAACAAATCCCCGTCAGTACTCAAGATTACCCAGCCCACGGCTTTGTGCGCAACCGTATCTGGCAACTCGATGCCGTTGATATTATTAACCAAAACCTCACGCGATTAACACTATCGCTGCAACTAGCCAGCGATGAAGAACCACTATGGCCCTTTGCCACCACCCTCAAGATGACCATCGATGTCGGTAAATCCCTAAACGTAGAGTTTGCTGTTAGCAATGACAGCGCCGAAAGCGTTAGCTTCTCCAGCGCACTGCACAGTTATTTTGCGGTTAGCAACATCGACCATGTCGCAGTGAATGGCTTAGACCAGCTACCCTATATCGATTGCATGGATAACTGGTCGGCACAGCAACAACAAGGTGACTTAATGATTAATAAGGAGGTCGACCGTATTTACCAACAGACTTCAGCACCGATTCGCCTGCTCGACAAAGCTGGCCAGCGCCAACTTGCCTTACATAGCCAAGGTAGCAACAGCGCTATACTATGGAACCCCTGGCAGGAAAAATCTAAGCGACTGTCGGAATTTGGCGACCAGGATTATCAAAAAATGCTCTGCATCGAAACCGCTAATGCGGCTACAGACGCTATAACACTGGCTGCGGGCAGCACGCACTATTTGACTGTCAACATCAGCTAGATACCAGCAGCATAGCTGCACAATGGTCAACGGAGCGGGTAAACTCATGCTCGACTCCGTTTCTGTTCAGCAGAAAAATGCCGGTCTAAGCTTTATTTTTTAGGCAAAGACTTTAATAGTTTCGGCACCACTTTGTGCACCGCACTCTTGATAGCGACAGTATCCGCAGAACCATCCTCGATCACTCGAGTTGCCGTAGCCTTCCAAATTTCTTTGCCCGAACCCGCATCCGCTAGATTGATTTGTAAAATGCCCTTGGCTATTTCAACGGGGATATAATGATTGTGCAACTCGGTATCATTGATATCGCCTCCAACCTCCCTCGCGGCCATCGCTTCATCAAATGGTGAGATAGGTCCGCCCTGATCTACAAAAACCGCCGTAGTAAAATGATAACCGACAATAAAATCCGCCTCATTCGCTGCCACCAATAAGTAACCCCGTTGTTGTAGCTGTTTATCAACCTCTTTACGCAAGGCCTGATCAAGATCGTAATAAAAATAATTTCGCCCGGTACTTTTTATCGGCGCGCTAAACCAGCCATAGGCCTGGTAATCAGCTGCGATAAAATGATTATCGGGAGAAACTGCCACTTTGGTGCCAATACAACCTGACAACATCAAAACAAATGCTACGCAACTGATTAAAGAAAAAACTCGCATATTCTAACTCCTGTATTTAATCCTAAGAGGCCTACCACTCCAGTCTACGGTTTCAACCTAACGAGCGACCAGTTCGGTATAGCATCTTTCCAATCAAGAGCAAACTCGACCATCGTTTAGCCATCAAACCATAAATCGGTAAGTGTTTAATCAATAAACAAAGGCAACTGTAAACCTGCCCCACTGACATCTTGAAACCGCACTCCCACCCCCAACAACCTGACAGCCAAGCCCTCACCACGAATAAACGAGCCTCGACATAAATCGCGAAACGTTGCCATAGTCAGCGGGCCTGTCACAGCACACTCCATTGTTGTCGATTGAAAACTACTGAACTTCACTTTCACAAATTGCTTAGTGACATTATAGCTACTATCCAGCACCGACAAGCGCTGAGTCAACTGCTCAAATAAATCAGGTAATTGCTCCAAACAGCCATTTAGCGACGGCAAATCCGCCGCATAAGTATGCTCAACACTGAGCGACTTGCGCCGCCGACTAGTTTTCACTGGCCGATCATCAATACCATAACTCAACTGATGCAACCTAAGCCCAAAGCTTCCAAAGAGCTCCGTCAGCTGATAAACATCGTAGTCACGTAAATCACCGCAGGTATAAATACCTATACGATGCAGTTTATCCGCCGTCACCTTACCCACACCAGCTAAGCGGTCCACGGATAAACCCACCACAAACTGATCAACTTTGTCCGGCGGAACCACCCACAAACCATTAGGCTTATTCCAGTCACTACCGATTTTTGCCAAAAATTTATTAGGGGCCACCCCCGCCGACACAGTAATACCCACAGTATCATAAACACGCTGCCTAATTTCTTCGGCAATAAGTGTTGCACTGCCCCGACAAGCCATACTGTCAGATACGTCAATAAATGCCTCATCCAAGGACAAAGGTTCAACCAAGTCAGAATAATCGTAAAAAATATTTCGTATTTGCGCCGCCGCCTCTTTATAAGCCGCCATGCGATGAGGTACAACTAACAAACCCGGACACAAACGCTTGGCTGTTGCCGTTGCCATCGCCGATCGCACGCCAAAAACACGCGCTTCATAATTACAGGTGGAGATAGCACCGCGCCGGTCGGCAGAGCCCCCAACCGCCATTGGACGCCCGCGTAACTTTGCATCATCACGCATTTCTATCGCCGCAAAAAAACAATCAGCATCGCAATGAATAATTTTCCGCTGCGATAGATTCTCTTCGGATGCCTGTTGTATAGCTGTGCTCATAAACAAAACGGTAATTAACTGTACATAAAAACAGTATAATAGCGTCACATATAAAAATAAGCTATTTTGATCGGCAGTGACCCATCCCCCACTCTCCGCTATACTGCCGATCCGCCTATTTAAAAGTATTTTTGGAGCACACTATGAGCCTTGGCAGTTGGGACCCCGACGCAGAACAAGATAAAGCCAGCTTTCAGCTGGATCTGGAACTCCTCAAGCGCTTTATTGCGATCAGCCAGACCAACCAACTAGATCAACTCAATAAACTACTCTCTACCACTGAGCAACAAATCTATTCAGCGATCATGCAAACCGAGCAAGCACAATGGTCCGCGATTACTACGGACTTAACAGAAGCTCAGCTGGTACAACTAATGCGTTTTTTTACCGTGGCCGAGAAATTACCAGGATGGGAAGCCGGAGCCAACTCCCCGGTAATCTATTTAGGAAAAATATTAAAGCAACGAGGAATAGGTATTAATCGCGAGCTGGTTTTGTGGATAAAGGCCCATAGTGATAATCAATTTTTACCCCATGGGCCACTATAAAGCCTCTAAGAATAGACTTAATCGCAAATATTCATGGGGCTTATAACTAAAATAAATATTGCTGAGTGGTATTAACACAAACCCTCAGCATACAATCACCATATCTCGACAGAGCTCCTAGCAACTAACTCGCCTACTATGATCTCAATAGACGTTAGTGTCCGCTATTTTTATTCTTAGCTGCAAACTGAGCTAACTGTTCAGCTGAAGCCTCTTGCTGGTACTTAACCTTCCATTCACTGTATGGCATACCATAAACAATTGCTCTGGCCTGCTCGTAATCAATCGACTCATCTCGTTGTTCGGCTTCCGCCACATACCATTTCGACAAACAGTTACGGCAGAAATTTGCCAAATTCATTAAATCGATATTCTGAACATCTTTATTTGCATCCAGATGCGCCAATAAACGACGAAAAACTGCCGCCTCTATTTCTGTTTTTTTAAATTTATTCATTACCTACCTCACTATTATCAGCAGTTATTATACTGTGCTATTGGCACATTTGCTGTTCAGATTGCTTACCTATTGTCGATAACCTGGGTTAATACTAATACATAGCACCAACCCCAAGACGAGCCATAGGAGTATTTTTTCCTGTCTTGTTATAAACTATTTTTACTTAGAATATTACTTATAGGCTATTTTTTAAAATAGATATCTAAACATAGGCCACTTAATGAAAACAAAACGCAACACCAATGCCAAACAGAAAACTTAGCCTCTATTTTATTCACATTACAGTTCTAACCATCGTATTCTTTGATCACGTTTTAAAAAAAATTATAAAATAATTAACTTTAAGGTCGTTTTTATTTGATTTTTGTCGCAACATTTTGAAAAAAAGCTATAATCTCTTCGAATTTTCCAACAACATTCCAACCATCTCTCTATAAGGAACATCTAATGGCCGTAGCAAAGAATTCTGAAAACCCTATTACCAAACTTGAAAATGAAATTGACCAGCTTAAAATCCAGCTGACCAAAGCCCTTAGCAAGCAGGCAGCAGATGCACAAAAAGCAGTTGTCAAAGCCACTGCAACTGCCAAAAAAACCAAGCAAGCAGTAGCTGTTGCCACTAAAAAACTGGCTGACGCCAAAGCGAAAAAAACACCTGCTGCGAAAAAACAAGCACTTAAAGCTCAACAAGCTCTTGCCGCTGCAAAAGCTACAAATGCTACCGCTACTGCTGAACTAAAAGAAGCTAAAGCTGCCGTTGACGCCGCCAAAACAGCCGCCAAGAATAACGCTGCAATCGCCAAAGCTGAAGCTGCCGCTGCCAAAGAAAAAGCTAGAGCCGAAGCTGCCCAAGCTAAAAAAGATGCGGCTAAAGCTAAAATAGCTGCAAAGAAAGCCGCAATTAGAGCCAAAGCCAACGCTAAAAAAGCTGCCGCCAAAGCTAAAGCTGCCAAAGCTAAAGCTGCCGCCAAAGCTCGGGCTGCCGCCAAAGCTAAAGCTGCTAAAGCTAAAGCTGCCGCCAAAAAAGCTGCCGCTAAAGCTAAACTAGCTGCAAAGAAAGCTGCCGCCAAAGAAAAAGCTAAAGCACGCAAAGCTGCCGCTAAAGCAAAAGCAGCTACTCAGAAACCTGCTCGCAAACCAAAAGCGGCTAAAAAGACTGCATAAGCCATAGTCACTTAGCCTAAAAAAAAGGCCGCCTATAGTAATATAGGCGGCCTTTTTAATAGTAACTACTTACCCAAACATCACTGGAACCAAATCCAATAACCTACCACAGCACCAGAAACTCCTACCACCTTCTAGCTTTCAGGTCAAGCCGAGCACGCCCACTATCATCAACCACACATTCAGCAAGGTAATGCAGCTCACGCCCACCCGGATCACTCGTGTTAAAGGGTATATAAGCAGCCAAGCTGCCATCCTCTCTATCGCTGAGAGCCGGTATTTGGTTTTCTAAAATTACCACATCGAGCATTTGGTCTATTTCTTTTCTTAACATCACCAAACAACCTGGAATAATACTACTTCGATCTATTTGAAGATTGACCTCGGCCTCCCCATGCCTGTCTATTGCACAACTTGCATCATAACGAACTACCGATCCAGACCAACTTTTTATATCGAAACCAACCTGAAAACGAAACTGAGCCACCTCATTTCCTTCCAAGTCAGTCACACTAACACCCTCTGACCTCACCCGCCCAATAAGCACCGCCTCAGCTGCGATTGAATCCTGACACACTTTCAAGGCATCTTCTCGGCTAAAGATATCTTTTTCAAGCTCTGCCCCAGCATCTATCTCCAGTCCCTTTGTTTCAATCAACCCAGCTTCATTAGCGGCTACAGGAACCATATCCAGCCGGGAAGATTGCTCTGCGATCAACTCCGCCTCATTACCAGCCACGGGAAACAAATAGCTAAGATTGTACGTACTGGCACTTTGATCACGACAGGTAATAATGAAATAGTAATAGTCTTCAGTATTTTTACTGACGATCATCTCACCACCTACTACCTTAATACAGCGGTCAGTTTTTTCTGCCAGAACAGCAGTAGAGAGCAATTGAGGCTTTAGTGCACGGTATTTCTTGGGTAGCCAAACAGTCGATTGCTCAACCGCAAAAACCGTGCTGCTTACCTGCAAAGACAAAGTAAACACCAAACTACTTAATCTAGGCTTGCGTGATTTAGCTAAGTTTTCTCTAATTGCCTTATAGGTATTTATAGGCATAATAACGCTCCCAACGGATAACCTCTAACATATAGCCGCGAACAACTCTCGTAATCATACCTCAGCCAGCATGGCCTATAACCGCTGTATCAACCAATAGTTTAAAATCCACCGCAGCCTTCATGAAGCCTACTAGTATTAATTTGTATCAAACTTAAAAGATTGAAACATCAAAGTGACACCGTGCTAGCGCCCATTAGACGTTAATCTACCCATTCCGTACCACACTGACAATTAAGCCCGAGACATAAACCGATCATCTTCAGTATTAATTTTTATAGCCTCACCCTGCTCCAGATATTCAGGAACCTGTACCACTAAACCTGTAATCATTATTGCGGGTTTGGTTCTTGCTGACGCACTTGCACCTTTAATGCCTGGGGAGGTTTCGATCACAGTCATAACTACCGACTGAGGAACTTCAACTGCAATTAGCTGTTCGTCAATAATCATTCCCATCACATAATCCATACCTTCATAGATATAATAACGATCATCACCCAGCTCATCAGCGGATAAACTATGCTGGCTAAAATCCACATCATCCATAAATACATAATTTTCACCGTCCATATATGAAAATTGCATTTTACGGCGCTCAAAATCGATATCAGCCAAAATTTCATCGCCCTTGAAACTTTCATCAACTTTTTGACCGGTCTTCACATGATTTAAGCGCATCTTATACAATGTAGCCGCACCTCGGGACGAGGGGTTTTTAACAACAATTTGCCTAACTACATGGGGGGCACCTTTATATTCAACAACATCACCTTTTTTAAGCTCGCTCGCCTTGGGCACACTGCATTCCTCTTGTTTATCTATCAATCGTTCAGCTATAAATAATTTATTTCAATAATCAGTTAAACTAGTCCACATATATCAAGCCTCCAACATAAATAACGAGGCTGTGAAAATTGCCCGTATAATAGCAGCAACCCAAAAAAGCAACAAAGTAACAACGCAAATACAGAGGAACCCAATAATGACTACCTTTAAACGTATATCTGTTGACCAGGCCAAACAAATCATCGATCAAGGCGATGCCCGTATCATGGACGTTCGAGATCAGCAATCCTACCAGCGTGCCCACATTGAGGGAGCGGTTCTGTTAGATAACAATAATGTCGGCGACTTCATTGCCAACACCCCGCAGGATACACCACTGATTATTTACTGCTACCATGGCAATAGCAGCCAAGGAGTGGGACAGTTTTTTGCAGAAAAAGGATTTGAACAGGTCTATAGCATGGACGGTGGTTTCGAACAATGGCGCACACTTTACCAACCATAAATAATCAAACATAAAAAATTCTTGAAGTATAAATTGAGCCCCACTTCACATAATTTTTCCATCAAAGGTATCGGACATCAGCGTGGAAAATTCCCTTCACTCTCCAGGTGCGCAGTTAAATTCCTATTAGGCACCGCAACCTTCTAAAAACCAATAAGCTTCAATGTTGTTTACACTTCACAGGAGAAGATCAGTTGACTTCTCCAATATAAACAGCGAAATACAAGCTAGCTGAATAGCGTATCTTATTATGATTATTTTAATACTCTTATTTTTGGGTGGCGTGTTATATTTTTACAAAATTATCTATGCATTTAAGTCGCTAGCGTCTCAACGTTTAATGGCAAATATCAACAATAATGGCATCGAAAAAAAATTGCTGTTATATTTAACAAACGCCGATAGCTTCGGCCGTTAACAATTCACACTTTAATAAAAGGTTTATCACTATGCCCTGGCAACTTCCCATGAAAGAACAAATAAATCCACAAGAACAAGATCACTTAACTGATCATCAAAAAAAGCTACTGCAAGTATGGGTAGATAATCAAGAGACACTTAATCGTGGCGAGTTTGATCAAATGGATCAATACTTCCATAAAGATTTTACTTATGGAAACCCTAATCGCCCCGACCTAGGAACCTATGATGAATGGAAAACCTCACCAGTAGCACTCTACAAAACTTTCTTTCCAGCAGCGTACAAAACACTCGACGCTGTAGGCAAAGGAGAAAATGAAATTTGGATTTATGCTACGCATTATTGCAAACATGTAGGCGGCCCTTATATGGGCGTCCAACCTACAGGCAATGAATTTCAAGTTAACTGGTTCTCTATTGTTAAGTTCAAAGATGATAAAATCCATCATATTTTCAGCATCTCTGATGTACTAACCATGCTGAAAGACATTGGTGTCACCGAAATTAAACAACCTACAGATCCTTATAAATAACTATTAATCTACACACGATTAACACTACTACTGATCAGCTCAATGTTAGTCTGATCGGTGGTTTATAGTTATATATTAGGGTTTAATCCCAACACACCTGCTTTGATCGAACATTCATCTTTATCAAATCCTCCCCTCTGAAATCATTAATAGACGCCATATAAATAAAAAACTTATACAATAAATTCAGAGGATTTTTCCGTGTAATATTGCGTTTTACTGACCGTAAAATAATACCCACACAGAAATTATTCCAACAAGAAAAACCCTGGAAAACAAGCAGGCCACCATAGATCATCACAAAATTTTCTACCAAAATTTCAGAAGATAAACCAGGCGACCATTACGAGACTGTGTTCACTAAGGACATACCACATGCGATTCGATATAGCACTTGTAAAATCCAATGCTGATTTAGATGTACCGATGGAGAAAAGATATTTTTTTCTGATGCACAGCTATTCATCGACATATAAAAAATATTATGCAGATGTTAGCGAAGCGCCTGGGCGTTTATTTTTATTTAAGGGGGAATGATAAGGTTTTATTCAGCAGAACAATGGATAAGATAGTTATAAATACTGAATAATAATTACCGAAACATTCCCCTATCCCACTAGTTATTTTCAATCGCCTGCTTTGCCAAGCTAACCGCACTTTCCAACCAACCCAGCTCGTCAAAATGTTGGCCACCATTGGCTTCTATTAACTGCTCTAGCACCGCCAATTCAACCTCCCTAACTCGCCGAGTTTGTGGCTCAGCTGCAATAGCAATTTCAACAAAATGTAAGGCTTTATGTACATCACCTTGTTGTAAATGTTGTTGCGCGCTTACTAATAAAGCATCAACACCACCCGCTAACTGGGCCAGCTCTGGCCAAATACTTTGTGGAGGTGAAGCATACAATTCCGATGCTAATTCACAACGAAACCAGCCAGTGTATTCCTCCCAAAAGGCACGAACAATCCAACTAACAGGACAGCGACCAGCTTTAGGCTGTAAATCGGCAGGCAATTGAATACTAGCCATTAACTGCCATAAGCTTTTGTGCTCATTCATACCCTTAATGGTTTCATCGTGAATATAACGTACTGCGTCTCGAATTTTGCACAAATAACGATACACAGTATCTTGCCCTATAATAGGCTCATCGTGACCGGTAATTAGCGTCTCAGCCTGCAAAGATATCAGTAAATCTATATCTTCAAAGAAGCGTCCGACACTACGCTGGCGATCACCTCGAGCAGTATAAAAATTCGGTAAAGCACCTTGAATCGCGCCTAAAAAATTACCGGTAAAAACGGTTTTTTGGGCAGGCATCCAGACAATTAAAGCATCCAGGGTTTCACCTGAAGGTACAGAAAACAATTGGTAATCTTGTCCACCACAGCTAAATTCATCCCTGTCAGCAAAGCAAGTTAATGGCTCTGGTTTACGGGTATCGGCATACCAGGCAGCTACATGCTCTGGTTTAGGGGTCATTGAATGTAAGGCGCGTACCGCACGGGGCTGAAAATAACTCGCCAACATATCGCGCTCGGCACAAATACGTTTAAATTCCTTTTGTACATGAGTCTGAGTTTGCTCATTAACAAATGCAGACCAGCCGCCAATATGGTCAGGGTGACTTTGGGTAAATAAAATATGCTGCACATTAAGCTCACGCCCCAACAACTGCTCAAAACGCTCCCGCGTACGTAAACCCTGATACGATGTACCAGTATTTATGACCACATCGCCATCGTCGCTGTGAATCAGATAACTATTTGATGTACTGCGCGACATTAGCATATGATCATTAATACGTTCTGCAGGCGCTTCCGGCAACCAGGCAATACTGCCAAGAACCGAGTGATTTGCGGTACTGTAATTAGACATAACTATTCTCTCTATAAATCTTAGGCTTCGTTGCTTTTATCCGCACTCCACGCACTAGTGGTTTGTTCCGGCTCGTTGAGCATAATGTCCATGATGGGTATATCTAAACCAGCTAGCTCAGCAAGCTCTTTCGCGGCGCTAAGATCCTTAATAAGGCCCTGGGTCACATGATCTCGCTTGGCCATATTCCCTACCGGGTGATAATCACCTGCCGCCCAGCAACGCAACCAAAAGGTGGAACCGCTGCCATCGGCCTCACTTAACGCATTAATTTCAGCCATGTTAGCCAAATCGACACCACCCATACCTTCAGCTAATTTTTTGGCCTCATAGGCGGCGCGCCAAGAGGCGTAATACATCATGTTGCGCACAATTTTTGTGGTCATACCCGCACCGGGGCCACCCATTAAAAATACTTTTTGAGTAAAAGCTTCTAACACAGGTTGAATACGTTGGTACACTTCAGGCTCCGCGCCCACCATACCAACAATACGTTTTTTAGTATGTTCACCCGGTGGGCAAGTTACACCGCAATCCACCAAGGTTATTCCAGCGGCAGCCGCTGTGGCTTGTAGCTCTATCAACTCGGCCATCGCGATGGTGCTGCATATCACTACAACCAAATCTTTATGTGCGCCAGCCAATAAACCTTCAGGCCCATTAAATACTGACCAAATTTGTTGGGCATTAACCACCACAATCATGATCACATCAGATTTACGCGCCACATCAGCGCAATTTTTTTCTACCGCCGGCACTAGATGGCCGTCATCCCACTGCCTGGCAGCGTCGGGAGCTATATCAAATACACTTAAGTGGTGCGCCGAACGTGCTAAACACACAGCCATCCCGCCGCCCATGATACCCAGGCCTATAACGCCAGCTCTTAATGGTTGTTCACTCATAATTTTATTCTCTATGTTGTCTTGTTAATTAAGCGTTTTGAGGAATGGCATCAAACATTGCCGCACCTTCATCATCAAGCCACATGTACTCCATGAAATGTCCTAAGCTATCTCGCTCGTCAGTGTACAAATAATGAAAACTACCTCCGTTGTTTTCAAAGGCCAGCTTGTGGGTGTTTAAATCAAGCTGATCACGAAAGGAATTCCACTGCGCCAAATCAGAAAACCGATGACCCAAATGATGCAATACCATGCTAAACCCCTCGCGTTGTGGCAAGGCACCCACATACAGGCCACTGGCATCGTTAACAGGTTGAATTAGTTCTACCTGCTGATCACCTACATTAGCAAATGCCAAAATAAGCTCGTTAGTCACTTCGCGCCCATCAGCCAGTTTTACTTTGCTCGCCATTTCACCCACGGTTAAAAAATTTTTGACGCCAAAGTTTTTATCTAAGTTGGCCATAGCTTGCTCAACATCGTTAGTAACATAGCCAAACTGAAAAAAACTCGTGTAGAAATGCGTAAATAGTGCTTTATTCATGATAGTTATTATTCCTTCGCTGATACTTATATCTGCTCTGACTGAACGGGGAAACGCTCAAAATAAAAGTTGAATTGTTGGCGAATTTCATCCGCCTTCAAGCCAAAGTCTCGCTGTAAATTATATTGAATACGACCATGCTCACCACGAGTGTGATGATTCAATGCATCTCCCATCATCTGCGCTATGCCTGCGTCGTAACGCAAACCCGCTTTAGCATAAATTGCTTTTACTTGCGCCAAAGGATCTTGCATCAGCTGGTGAAAATAAATATCGATGCTGCTGTTATCGTCAAAGCTATCACGGCCTTGCACACAAGCGGTTAATAACCTCTGATAACGGTCAATCCAGTAGTCAGCAATTTGTTGTGTATCAATATGGGTACGGGTTACACGACCACTATAAGCAGGTCCATAGATAGCGGATTGAATAGAAGCGACTGGGTCTCGGTGATTAATCACCAAGGTGGCATCAGGAAATACTTGCTTTAGAACGGGTAATTGTTCCATGTGCTGTGGGCATTTAATCAACCAGCGTTTTTGCCCGGTTTGAAAACTCAGCACCTGCAGACACTTTTTAATATAGCGATACACCGGAAGCTGATCCATCTGGAAATAATAATCACGCCACAGTGGCGCATGACTCAACCATTCCAGATGATATGAACCAAACTCCGGGGTTTGAAAGTCAATATCTTCGTGAATATGATCAGGCGAAAAAGGGTGGATCGCTTTTAAGTAGGGTAATAAAGCATCTTGCTGCCCCCAGTTTTTCGCACACTGCTCCCGCCGAGGGTCAGCTTCACCGGGCTTCACTATTTGGCTAGGTGCGGGCACTGGCGCTAAAGCTTCCCAATAGGGCAATGAACGCAAGCGCGGATCACTAGCCAAAAAGTTCTGCAAGTAGGTTGTACCAGAACGCGGCAAGCCTGTAATAATAAGCGGCGCGGTAATATCAATTTCAAGAATTTCCGGAAACTGTTTAACCGCATCCTCTACCCGCAAGCGAACCTCAGCATTACGTACCATGGCCATAAAAATACCCGCCCGCCCCAGCGCAGTTAACTCGGTATCAGCCTCGGTTGAACGCAACCACATCTGTAAATTTTTACGAAAACCTTCGTCACCAAAATCCTTCAGCCCAGTATTTTGTACAGCCATCTCCAAAACAGCCGCTTCGGTCATGGGTACAGGATTGGCCTCAGCCATGGCCATCGCCTCGGCTTGCAGCGGCGTAAGTACCGGGTTTAATAAATCAGTAATATCAATCAAAGCAGGGTTGTCGGTATCACCCGCCATGGCCATTTGCTCAACCGTTAATTCTTTGCCTATATTCCAACTCATATTTCACTCCTAACCCGCTATGGAAAATCCACCACATACATTAACTGTTTGGCCCGTGATATAAGATGCACCGCTACTGCTAAGAAATAGTGCGGTGTTGGCGACCTCTTCAGCCTCACCAAACCGCTTCAAAGGTGTTCGCTCAAAAAAGTTTTCACCATGTTCAGCATTGCCGGTAATCGGCTGGGTTTGACGAGTTTTAATTAAGCCTGCGGCAATGGCATTGGCGCGGATATTTTGATCAGACCACGACACCGCCATGGTTTTCATCATTTGTACCAAGCCTGCTTTCGCTGCGCCATAACCCGGCACGATGCCAACACCAAAATACGATGACATCGACGCCATACTAATAATAGAGCCGCCCGCCGGTAATCGACTGGCTGATAACAACGGCAAACAACCATGGCTTAAACGGTATACGGAACTCAAATGCATTTGCACCGCCAGCTCAAATATATCGGGCTGATATTCATCCATACCCAAGCTAGCCAACGCCACGCCACCACTGTGAATGAGTACATCTAAACTCTGCAAAGATGCAGGAAGCTGATCAACTTGCTCTTTATTTGTGACATCCAACTGATGATATTGATAGGCCGAAAGGTCGCTATCATAATCACCCGCACAAGCTTTAGTACCCGTAATCGTCACGCTGGCGCCGGCATTGGCAAACGCACGCGCACAAGCTGCACCGATACCGCTAGTGCCTCCTGTTACCAGCACCTTAGCGCCACTGTAGTTATATTGTGCGGAACCGAAATCACTCATACCAACCTCTTATCAATCATTATTTTACTGGTCGATATTAAAGCTTTTTTTGGGCCAACATGATAATCTCTTATTTAAATCCAGATGATTCAATTAATTAATCATGTTTATTGATGCCGACATCTTCACTGCCAATGTTGTTGCCCATAGCGGCAGCATCCACGCCGCTGCTAAAAAGCTGCATAAAAGCCAGCCCGCTATTAGTCATGCAGTTATTCGGCTAGAAGATAAACTGGGCTTTAAACTCTTTGATCGCAGCAACTATCGCATTGCCCTAACCGCACAGGGGCGAGACTTTTTACAGCGTAGTGAGGGGATGCTTAGCATGGAAGCCCAACTACAGGACTACGCCGAAGTTATTCGCAAAGGACAAGAATCAACCCTTGCTATAGCAATTTGGCCTATGATTGATCAAACCCTATTAACCAAAGTGCTGCATAAGCTGAATACTGACTACCCCCAAACCCGATTACATATTCGCTACATTGAGTCAATGGGTGGCCAAAACCTGTTATTAAATGAAGAAGTTGATATCGCGGTTCACCCCGGCCGCAATGCAGGAAATGAACAAACCTTTGAAAGTCAAACTATTGGCCAAATGACTCTTATCAATGTCATTGCACAATCACTATTAGATCAAAAGCCCGAAAATCGCAGCTTACGTGAACAATTGCTACACTGGAATCGCGTCGTCATGCAAGATAACGCATCGGAAAAATCCTACGGCGTAGGTATCCATCAGGGCGGCAAACAGTGGCTAGTCAACGATCAACGTATTATATCGACTCTTATTTACCAAGGCCTGGCCTGGGGAATGCTGCCTGAACCCGTAGTGCAAGCCTCGCTTGCAAATGGTGAGCTGGTAAAACTGGATGCACCAGAATTTGGTAGCGACCTGCGAGTAGACGTGATTATTAGCCGCTTAAAAAATCATCCCTGCGGCCCCGTTGCCAGCGCATGCTGGCAAAGTTTTGTAGAAAAATACTAATCTAGTAAAACAAAAACATTCTTACTGTCCCTCCCCGCTTAGCTCAACTAAGAAGGCAGCTTTAGCGTTTTCGATATTTTTCATCATTTCTACAACTGCCATAATGGTGGCTAGCATAAATATCCAAACCAAAAAAAGGGAGCCAATGGCTCCCTTTTTTGCACTAGACTATGATCGTAGTACTTACTCTGCAGTAATTTCCGCAGGAGCTGCTTCTTCTAACTCTTTCATTGACAGCTTAATACGGCCGCGCTGATCTACATCCAACACCTTAACCTTAATAACTTGCCCTTCAGTCAGATAATCACTCACATTCTCAACACGCTCTTGAGAAATTTGAGAAATATGAACCAAACCATCTTTACCTGGCAAAATATTAACAAAAGCACCGAAGTCAACAATGCGAGCCACAGTACCTTCATACACGGCACCCACTTCTGCTTCAGCAGTAATTTCTTCTACTTTTGCTACTGCTGCGTCACGAGAAGCTGCATCTGAACCGTAAATACGAATAGTGCCATCATCATCGATATCAACTGTTGCGCCCGTCTCTTCAGTAATCGCACGGATGGTAGCACCACCTTTACCAATAACATCGCGAATTTTGTCGCTATCTATTTTGAACGTAGCCATGCTTGGTGCATTATCAGAAACAGCAGTACGAGACTCACTGATAACCTGATTCATCTGACCAAGAATATGTAAACGTGCTTCCAAAGCCTGCTCTAAAGCAATACCCATGATCTGCTCATTGATACCTTCAATCTTGATATCCATTTGCAGAGCAGTAATACCATTAGCAGTACCCGCTACTTTAAAGTCCATATCACCCAAGTGATCTTCATCACCGAGGATATCGGTCAATACCGCAAAGCGCTCGCCTTCTTTGACCAAGCCCATAGCAATACCGGCAACAGGTGCTTTCAAAGGCACACCAGCTTCCATCATTGACAAGCTAGCAACACAAGCACTAGCCATTGAACTTGAACCATTAGATTCGGTAATTTCAGATACTACCCGAATGGTATAAGGGAAATCTTCAGGGCTAGGCAATACTGCAGCAAGGCCGCGACGGGCCAAGCGACCATGACCAATTTCACGACGACTGGTAAAGCCAATACGACCACACTCACCAACAGAATAAGGAGGGAAGTTATAATGTAACATGAAGTTATCTTCACGCTTACCTTCCAGCGCATCAATCAACTGGGCATCACGAGTGGTTCCCAGAGTGGTAACACCAATAGCCTGCGTTTCACCACGAGTAAACAGTGCAGAACCATGCGCCTTACCCAGCACACCAATTTCAATATTAATCGGACGAACCGTGCTGTTGTTACGGCCATCAATACGAGCTTCGCCATTCAAAATACGTTGACGAACCGTTGATTTTTCCAGCTTTTTGAAGACATCAGTAACGTCTGCAGCGCTGTAGCTGGAATCCTCATCTGCCGCCAACTGCTCAATGGCCTGGTTTTTCAACTCACCCAAACGCGTGTAGCGCTCAGCCTTATCAGTAATGCGGTAACCTTCACCAATACCTTGTTTAAAGCCATTCGCAACGGCGGCCAACAAAGCTGTGTTCTCTTCTTCTACTTGCCAATCCCATGCTGGCTTGCCCGCTTCAGCAGCCAACTCGGCAATCACCTTGATAACTGTTTGCATTTCTTGGTGCGCGTATAAAACTGCACCTAGCATTTGATCTTCATTTAATTCTTGTGCTTCTGACTCAACCATCAATACTGCATCAGCAGTACCAGCAACAACCATATTCAATGCACTGGTGGTTAACTGTGAATAACTTGGGTTGAGGATATAACCATCTTCAGCAGTAAAACCAACGCGGGCAGCACCAACTGGGCCATTAAAAGGCACACCAGAAATGGATAAAGCTGCAGAAGTACCAATCAGTGCAGCAATATCTGGATCAGTGTTTTTGTCCGCAGACATAACAGTACAAACCACTTGTACTTCGTTTTTAAAGCCATTGGGAAATAATGGACGAATAGGACGATCGATCAAGCGTGAAGTTAAGGTTTCTTTTTCAGAAGGACGCGCTTCACGTTTAAAAAACCCACCAGGAATCTTGCCTACTGCATAGGCTTTCTCTTGGTAATGAACACCTAGAGGGAAAAAGTCCATACCTGCTTTGGCGGACTTGTCAGCAACAACCGTACAAAGCACTTGCACCTCACCCATGGTAACCAACACGGCACCCGTGGCTTGACGCGCAATACGACCTGTTTCCAGGGTTATGGTGTGCTCACCATATTGAAATGTTTTTTTAATTGGATTCACGAATGTAATCCTCCCTTTTGGGCACTATAAAAAAAGCTCCGGAACTTTTTCATCTTAGCTTAAACCTACATCACCGGAGCTTCACGACTTTTACTTATCTATTTATCTATCAACTTGCTGTTATTAACGACGTAGACCTAAACGCTTAATCAGGCTGGTGTAACGCTCTACATTTTTACCTTTCAAGTAATCCAGTAACTTACGACGCTGGTTAACCATACGAATCAAACCACGACGAGAGTGGTGGTCATGCTTATGGTCACCGAAATGGCCTTGCAATTTTTGAATATTGGCGGTCAGTAATGCAACTTGCACTTCTGGAGAACCAGTATCACCTTCTGCAGTTTGATATTCTTTAACAACTGCTGATTTTTCTACGGCTGATAATGCCATTTTCATTTCCTCTTAAAAGTAAATATGCGAAAAGCAGGATAAAACCTGCGGTTTAATTCGGCCTGTCCGCGCATATTTACAGACAGGCTAGTCTTGCTCTGTTACAGCATCCTTTTGGGATACTGTCTTATATTTCTCATAATTATCGCTAGTTAATAACCGCGCGGCTAATTAGTGGCAATTAAACGTTTCGGGCCTACTCGACCATCACCTAACATTTCACCCATACCCAAAAACCGGCGGTTTTCGGTGTACATTCTGACCAAACCGTCCAGCGGCGCCGGTGAAACAAAGACCGCCTGCCCCCGCAACATATAAAATTCGGCAGACTCAGCCAATACCACTTCGGGCAAGTGTTGTACCGCAATATCTGCCGGCTGTAATAATTCATCCAGCGCAATATAGTCATTGGTAGCCAAAGCTTCTAACTGCTCCAGTGATACTGCCTGAGCTTCAACAAAGGGACCTGCCAGCACACGACGCAACATCTTAACATGAGCGCCGCAAGCCAAAGCCAACCCCAAGTCCTCAGCAATAGAGCGAACATACGTACCCTTGCTACAATGGATATAGACATCAGCTTCGGGTCGCCCGCCAGTTTCTTCGCTGCTTCGAAACGCCTCCAGCTTTATCTCAAACACGTTAACTTGGCGAGTTTTACGTTCAACTTCAATACCCTGTCGCGCCAGTTTATACAGCGGCTGGCCATTGTGTTTAAGCGCCGAAAACATCGACGGTACCTGCTTAATCAAGCCGGCAAAGTCTTGCAGCTTATCTACAACCTGCTGCTCGGTCAGCCCTGAGGCATCCCTCGTTTCTACTACATCGCCGTCCGCGTCACCACTAGCCGTGATCAAGCCAAACTCGAAAGTACTACGATAAGCTTTATCCGCATCCAGTAAAAACTGAGAAAACTTAGTTGCCTCACCAAAACACAGTGGCAACACACCCGTAGCTAAAGGATCTAAACTGCCAGTGTGCCCTGCTTTCTGGGCTTGATATAAACGCTTGGCAATTTGTAAGGAGCGATTTGAGCTTTGTCCCGCAGGCTTATCAATTACTAATATGCCATTAACCGGTCTACCGCGACGATTTTTTGCCACTCGACTATTCGCCCTCTTTATCGAGGTCGTTATCAGCAGATTGATTGTTCTGGGCGATGATTTTATCCGCAGAAACAGCTTTTTCAATCAAGCTCGACAAATGCTGACCGCGCACCACACTGCTATCAAAATAAAAGCGCAACTTCGGAGTTGTCCGTGCATTATTGCTTTTAGCAATGAGTGAACGAAGAAAGCCTGCCGCTTTATTTAACGCATCGATAGCTTCTTTTGCCTCGGCTTCCGTTTCCTGCCCCAGCACGGTCATATAGACTTTTGCGTGGGACATATCACGACTAACTTCTACATCGGTAATGCTAACCATGCCTACTCGCGGGTCGCGAACTTCAAACTGAATTAGCGTTGCTAACTCTTGCTTTAAAAAATCAGCAACCCGCTGTGCTCGACTGTACTCTCTAGCCATTTTTGTTGCTCAATGTTAAAAAATTACTGTTGCCCAAATTACAGAGAACGCGCAATTTCTTTCACTTCATAAACTTCAATTTTATCGCCTGGCTTAACATCGGTGTAATTTTTCACCCCGATACCACATTCAACGCCGTTGCGAACTTCATTAACATCATCTTTAAAGCGGCGTAAGGACTCTAACTCACCTTCATAAATAACAACATCATCACGCAGTACGCGAATGGGGTTACTCTTCAGCATAGTGCCTTCGATGACCATACAACCAGCAATCAAACCAAACTTGGGCGACTTAAAGACATCACGCACTTCAGCGGTGCCGTTAATCACTTCGCGCAACTCGGGGCTCAACATACCAGAAAGTGCCTGTTTAACATCATCGATCAGATCGTAAATGACGCTGTAATAGCGTAGATCAACACCTTCTTGATCTACCAGCTTACGCGCAGAGTTATCAGCACGAACGTTAAAACCAAACACCACTGCGCCCGAGGTTACTGCCAGACTTACATCTGACTCAGTAATACCACCGACACCACAGCTAATGATATTCACCTGAACTTCTTCGTTGCCCATTTCAATCAATGCAGTCTGAATAGCTTCCAGCGAACCCCTAACATCAGTTTTAATCACGACATTAAGCGTTTTACTTTCCGCAGCCCCCATATTGGCGAACATATTTTCAAGCTTAATGGCCTGTTGGCGCCTATCGCGATCTTCACGCAGTTTAACTTGACGGAACTGAGAAACTTCACGGGCACGTTTTTCATTTTCCAGCACAGCAAAGGAGTCACCCGCATCAGGGGTGCCATCCAAGCCTAAAATCTCTACTGGGATAGAAGGACCGGCCTCATCAATAGGTTTACCGTTTTCATCCATCATCGCACGAATACGGCCGTAGTATTGGCCCGCCAAGACCATATCGCCTTTGCGTAAAGTACCCGACTGAACCAGAACCGACGATACCGAGCCACGCCCCTTATCCAAACGAGACTCGATTACAACACCCTGGCCAGGTACATCAGCTGCAGCTTGAAGCTCTAGTAACTCGGCCTGCAGTAACAAAGCTTCGAGCAAGTCATCGATACCTTCACCCGAGTGCGCTGATACATTAATAAACTGCGTATCACCACCCCAGTCTTCAGGGATTACATCTTTCGCAGCCAACTCGTTGCGAACACGATCAGGATCAGCGCTCTCTTTATCTATCTTATTCACTGCAACAACCAACGGAACACCAGCAGCGCGAGCATGCTGTACCGCTTCTATCGTTTGCGGCATCACACCGTCGTCAGCAGCAACAACCAATATAACAATATCAGTACTCTTGGCACCGCGAGCCCGCATAGCGGTGAAAGCAGCATGTCCAGGAGTATCCAAAAAGGTAATCATACCTCGATCAGTTTCCACATGGTAAGCACCGATATGCTGGGTAATACCACCCGCCTCACCGCTGGCTACACGCGAGTGCCGGATATAATCCAGTAACGACGTTTTACCGTGGTCAACATGACCCATCACAGTCACCACCGGAGCCCGTGGCTCCATAGAGCCTTCGTGCTGACTCAAAGTATCAACTAAGGCCTCTTCAACCTCTAAACCACTAACCAACTTGAAAGTATGGCCTAACTCTTCCACAACCAGCTGTGCAGTCTCTTGATCCAGAGTTTGATTGATTGTAGCCATGACGCCTACTTTCATCAGCTCTTTAATAACTGCTACACCCTTCAGATTCATTTGTTGGGCAAGTTCTGCAACAGTAATAGCTTCTGGAATAGCAACTTCATGCACTACTTTATCTGTAGGTCGAGCAAACCCGTGAGTTTTAGCTCCAGCGGGTAACTTCAATACTTTTTGTCTACGGCGACCACGTGAGTCAAACTCACTACCATCACCAAAGGCATCAACGTTCTTGATGTTATGGACACGATTTTTGCCACGTGTTTTTGGCGCAAGCTTACTGCGCGTTTTTTTCTTCTCTGGACGATCTTCATCCTTAACTACTGCAGCCGGCACTTCATGTCGACGACCACGTGCAGGTTTTTCTTCCGGCTCACTCAGATCAGCAGCAGGTGCGGCAGCAGCTCTGGCTTGCTCAGCTTTCTTGGCTGCAAGAGCGGCTTCATGCCTGGCTTTTTCTTTCGCATCTTTTTCTTTACGCTTGGCCGCAGCCATTTGTCGCAGAACCTCTGGATCCATTTGCGACTTATCAACGACCTCCTCAACATAGGCCTCAACCTCGGCAGCTGCTGGCTCTGCAACCGGCTCATTAACAACAGGATCTGCTGCCGCACTGCTTGTTGTTACTGGCACATCATCGGCCGCAGCTTCTGTGCTGCGCTCAGCAGCTATTGCCGCTGCTTCTGCAATCAATTCAGCAGGGTCACGCTTTACATAAGTTCTTTTCTTACGAACTTCAACATTGACTGTTTTCTTACCTTGGCTACCACTGGTCTTTAACGTACTGATAGTTTTTCTTTTTAAGGTAATTTTCTTTGGTGCAGCCTCAGCTGCTGCGCCACCATGGCTGCTTTTCAAAAACGACAACAAAGTTTGCTTGTCCTCGTCAGACACAACCTCAGTCACCGAGGTGTGTCCCAGACCCGCTTGCTTCATCTGCGCTAACAGCTTATCAGCTGGCGCACCAACTACATCGGCTAGTTGGCTTACAGTAACATCTGCCATTCATTTATCTCCCGTACCATTTCGATACCAGCTCGCTACTGCTGATTCTGTTGTTCTTCAGCTTCAGCGAACCAAGGTGCACGCGCTGTCATAATTAATTCACCGGCCCGCTGCTCATCAAGGCCCTCGATATCCAATAGATCTTCAACGCCTTGCTCAGCCAGATCTTCCATAGTAACAATGCCTTTGCTAGCTAAAACAAACGCCAAGTGACGATCCATACCGTCCATTGTCAGCAAGTCTTCTGCAGGCTTTGCTCCTTCCAACTGTTCTTCCGTTGCAATTGCCTGAGTTAACAGTGCGTCTTTTGCACGCGCGCGTAATTCTTCTGCTATATCTTCATCGAAACCATCGATACCCATCATTTCTTCAAGTGGTACATAAGCCACTTCTTCCAGCGAAGCAAAGCCTTCTTCGACTAATACTTCGGCGACATCCTGATCTATATCCAAGCTTTCCATAAATTCGGTAATGATTGAGCCAGACTCTTTTTCATGTTTGGCTGACGCTTCCGCCATACTCATAACATTGATAGTCCAGCCCGTCAGTTCACTCGCCAAGCGAACGTTCTGCCCACTACGACCAATCGCTTGCGCCAAATTATCTGCAGCGACGACGACATCCATTGAGTGTGCATCTTCATCGACAACAATAGATTCGACCTCAGCAGGCGCCATTGCATTAATAACCAGCTGTGCAGGGTTATCATCCCATAGAATTATATCCACTCGTTCGTTACCCAATTCACCTGATACAGCCTGCACCCGTGAACCGCGCATACCCACACACGCCCCAACCGGATCAATACGACCATCGTTGGTTTTTACCGCCAGCTTTGCCCTTAAACCAGGATCTCTGGCTGCAGCGCGAATTTCGATAACTTCTTCAGAAATTTCTGGAACTTCAATTTTAAATAGCTCAATCAGCATTTCTGGACAAGCACGACTCAAAAACAATTGCGGGCCACGAGCTTCAGGACGAACATCCTGAAGAATGGCGCGAACTCTGTCACTCATGCGAAAAACTTCCCGCCCCACCAACTCTTCACGAGGCAGCGAACCCTCGGCATTGTTACCTAAATCAACGATGATATTGTCACGAGTAACTTTTTTAACCGTACCGCTGATTAACTCACCAATACGTGTTTCATATTCTTCGACTACTTGAGCTCGCTCAGCTTCACGAACTTTTTGTACAATAACCTGCTTTGCCGTTTGCGCAGCGATACGGCCAAAACCAACGTTCTCAACCTGCTCCTGGTAAACATCACCTACTTGCAGCGAAGTATCTTTTTCAGCCGCTTCTTCAGTGGTAAATTCGGTGCCGAGCAACGCCATTTGATCATCAGCAACAACCTTCCAGCGGCGATAAGTATCATAGTCACCGGAGTCACGGTCAATGGTAACTTCAATATCGGCATCTTCGTCGTAGCGCTTCTTGGTCGCACTAGCCAACGCCTGCTCAATAGCTTCAAAGATGATGTTTTTTGAGACACCCTTCTCATTGGAAACTGCTTCAGCCACCAGCAAAATTTCTTTGTTCATTGTTCGCCTCGTTTCAACGGAACTTTGCAATAAGTTCGGCAATATTGTCCTTATAAAAAAAACTTAGCCCCACAATCAAAATTGCGGAACAACATTTGCTTTATCAATCAACTCAAACGGCAGCAAATATTCATTATCATCAACCGCCACAATAATATCATCGTCTTCTATCCCGGTTAGCCGACCAGAAAAGTTTCTACGCCCCTCAAAGGGTGAACGCAGTCGAACTTTAACATGCACGCCTACATACTGAGCAAACTGCTCCAATGTGAACAAAGGGCGATCCATCCCCGGTGACGAAACTTCCAGGTTGTATTCCCCCATAATGGGATCTTCAACATCAAAAACACTACTTACCTGCCGACTTAACTTCGCGCAATCATCAACATTAACCCCTTCAGGGCCATCAATATAAATGCGTACGACAGATTGTTTAGCATGAACAAGATACTCTATGCCCCACAAATCATAGCCAAGCGCCGCCGCTACCGGGGCAACCAAATCAGCAAGAACTACTTCCTTACCAGCCATTAAACACTCCAAGCCTACCCAGCAAGAGCAAACCCTGACAAATCAACGGCAAACTCAACACTTAGAGCTTAACTCCAAGCATAAAACAAAGCCCACCAACAAAAAATGGGCACAAGGCCCACTTCCCAAACAACTGTCGCAAACATACTTTGCGACGCTGTAGCTAATAAAAAGCCCCTAGATAGGGGCTAAAACTCATGAGCTAATAATTTGCACCATTGCACACCTAACTAAAGCACCAATAGCGACATAATATGTGGTAGCGGGGGCCGGATTTGAACCGACGACCTTCGGGTTATGAGCCCGACGAGCTACCATACTGCTCCACCCCGCAACAATAAACAACGACATCAAGCAAACCAATATTTGCTTTCAGCACACCCGCTTCAGATATCCTGCTGCCTAAATTGTATCGCGGTCTATACACGACAAAATCAGTGGGCGAATTATAGAGACAAGCAGAACACGGGTCAACCGGATAGTAATGTAATTACGATATACTTAGCACCAAAACCAGGCCGCCAAGCTTACAACAACACTCGACGACACTAGAATTCGCGACACTGACAGATAATAGCACCAAGCTACTATCTAAATTGGTACCGAAGGCGGGACTTGAACCCGCACGAGCATAGCTCACCACCCCCTCAAGATGGCGTGTCTACCAATTCCACCACTTCGGCAAAACGCTTTCAACCTTCCCTACACAAACTCTCCATACACTGGAGCGCATTATTCACGCGCCACAGGCAGCACCACCACTGCAGCCTTAAACCCTGCGAACCAACACCAACAACCTATAGATCAGGCACATCAGAGTCAGAGCCGGAAGCCGGAGCCTGACCGTCATAAGCTGGCACTTCGGCATCATCAACAACCGGTAGCGGCGCAGCCATTTCAGTAACAACGGGAACCCCTATATCAATGTCACCAACTGACAACGAGTGGTTTTTAGCAATGATCGCCAAACCAAAGCTGGTAGCAAAAAACAAAGCCACCAACCACGAAGTCGAGCTGGTCAACATATTGCCACCACCCGCACTACCAAACAGTGTCTGAGAAGCACCTGCACCAAAGGAGGCGCCCGCATCAGCACCCTTACCCTGCTGAATCATGATCAGACCAATGATAGCTAAAGCAATCAGTACATGCGCAATTAAGATAATCTGTTCCATTAAAACCCTACCTGTTACTTACATAGGTTTACCAGCCAACCTTTCGGCCAACATACAATACGGCTACATCGCAGCCTTACATATTGCGGAAAAATCAGCAGACTGCAACGAAGCACCACCAACTAACGCACCATCAATATCTTGATTGGCAAACAACTCGGCGGCATTATCCGGTTTGACACTACCACCATATAAAATCTGTATATCTGCAGCGATATTCGAGTCAAACGCAGCTAATACCTGCCTGATATGGGCATGAACTTCTTGAGCCTGCGCCGAAGACGCCGTCTTACCAGTCCCTATCGCCCAAACCGGCTCATACGCAACAACCGCCCTAGACATTGCTGCAACGCCAACGAGCTCTACCACTGCGCTAACTTGCTGACCAACCAACTCCAGCGCCTTACCAGACTCGCGCTGCTGCAAAGTCTCACCAACACATAAAATTGGCAACATACCCAACGACTGCACCGCAGCAAATTTGGCCGCAACCTGCTGGTCAGTTTCACCATAAATAGCGCGCCGCTCTGAGTGACCAACGATCACATAACGACAACCGAACTCAGCCAGCATAGCGGCCGATATTTCACCTGTATACGCACCCTCAAGCTGATCACTTACATTCTGAGCACCGACCGTAAGCAAACTACCCTGCAGTAACTCCGCAACTTGCGGAATAAACAAATAAGGCGGACAAACTGCGATATCAACAGTGTCTAGACGTACCGACAAATCGTGTTTCAACCCAGCAAGCAGATCGGCAATGCTGGCGGACGAACCGTGCATTTTCCAATTACCTACCACTAAACTACGACGCATTGTACATCCTAAATCTATCTATTAAAGCGGCTACAAAGCCCCTTCCAAAAAGGCGGCCAATCTTAACCAAACTCCCAGCAACATACAAGAAGCCCCCTGATAGAATTCGCTTTATCTTTACCTCTAACTGCGATCATGCCACAGCCTTGGCCACCACTTCGGCTATTTCTTCAGCCAAAGACTGAACCAAGGCTCCATTTTCTCCCTCAACCATCACCCTCACTACCGGCTCGGTACCAGAAGGCCGCAGCAATACCCGACCTCGACCATCAAGCTTATTTTCAGCAGCTGCAACAGCATCATTAATAGCATCATTACCTTGCAGCTTAGATTTATCGCTCAGCGCTACATTGATCATGACCTGAGGAAATTTTTTCATCCCAGACTTCAACTCATGCAAAGGCACACCGCTACCCACCAAAGCGAATAAAACCTTTAAGGCAGCCACCAGACCGTCCCCTGTGGTAGTGACATCAGCACAAATGATATGTCCGGAGTTCTCACCACCCAACACCCAACCTCTGGACTGCATCAATTCAATAACATATCGGTCGCCAACCTTCGCGCGAGCAAACGGAATTTCCAACTCCTTCAACGCCAACTCAAATCCAAGATTAGACATCAACGTGCCGACAACACCTCTGCACATACCCGTGGTACGCAACTGATCCTGGGCAATAATAAACAGCAATTCATCACCATCAACAGTGACGCCATTGCGATCAACAAATAACAATCGGTCACCGTCACCATCAAAGGCAATACCAAGGTCTGCCTTTTCTTCTAATACTTTTTCTTGCAAGGCCTGAGGACTAGTTGAACCCACCTTCTCATTAATATTTAAACCATCAGGTTTAGCACCCACCAACACAACATTAGCACCAAGCTCTTCAAATACAGCAGGAGCTACGTAATAGGTGGCACCATGGGCGCAATCTACGACAATTTTTAAGCCACTCAAAGTAAAGCCAGAGGGCACCGTGCTTTTACAAAACTCAATATAACGTCCTGCGGCATCGTTCATTCGAATCACTTTACCCAAACGAGCCGACTCAACCGTTGTCATCGGCTTATCTAAATACCGCTCAATTTCGAGCTCCACCTCATCAGGTAATTTGGTCCCCTCACTGGAGAAAAACTTTATGCCATTATCGTGATAAGCATTATGCGAGGCGCTGATCACAATTCCCGCCTGCGCCCGAAAAGTTCGCGTCAGATAAGCAATCGCCGGCGTTGGCATCGGCCCCAGCATGGTCACATCAACACCAGCCGCAACCAAACCAGCCTCCAGCGCCGACTCAAACATATAACCCGATATTCGAGTATCTTTACCAATGATAATATTGCTACGGCCAGACTGAGCAAAGACCTTACCCGCAGCCCAGCCCAGCTTTAACATGAACTCGGGATTGATTGGGCCAGCCCCAACACGGCCACGAATACCATCAGTACCAAAATATTTACGCGTCATCGCCCACCTTACCCTTCTCGCTCTACCTAATGATCAATAACTCTATTTTATATGATTAACAGCCGCACACAGCCTCATTGCATCCACCGTTTCGGCAACATCATGTGCACGCACAATTGAGGCACCGCGCTCTACCGCTAACACGGCCAGGGTTAAGCTACCCGCCAAACGCTGATCGACAGCACGCCCCAGCAAAGCACCGATTAAAGACTTTCGGGACAAACCCACCAGCAAAGGGTAATTCAACGCCGCTAGCGAGGACAACTCCCGCAACAGAGACAGATTATGTGCGACGGTTTTACCAAAACCGAAACCCGGATCGAGAATGATTTGCGCCGAACTCAGCCCCGCCTGCAAACAAGCATCGACTCGCCCCTGCAGATAATCCGACACATCACCGACCACCTGCTGATATTCAGGCGCCTGCTGCATGGAGATCGGCTGCCCCTTCATGTGCATCAAACAAACTGGCAAGCCAGCCTGCAACGCAGCGGCTATCGCCCCTGGTCGCTCCAGCGCCCTTATGTCGTTGATCAAACCAGCACCGGCAGCAGCAGCAGCCAACATTAACTTTGGACTACTGGTATCCACCGATATGATCGTATCAAAACGCTGTTTGATCGCCTCGACCACAGGCATCACTCGGTCAAACTCTTCCTGCAAAGACACCAACTCAGCACCTGGCCGAGTTGACTCGCCGCCAATATCAATGATGGCCGCACCTTGCTCCAGCATTTGCTCAACGCGATGCAAAGCCTTATCTAAACTCAGACTTCCAGCCTCTAGCAGGCTACCGCCATCAGAAAACGAATCCGGGGTCACATTGAGCACCCCCATAACCTGAGGAGTGTCCAAACACAACAGCCGATCCCCACACTGCAGGGATCGGCTGTTATTACCAGAAGGGATAGTTGCTGAAACGTCAGTCAAGCTTAGTGCTCGCCAGCAGGGCCACCAATGGGACCATCTTTTTTGGTTGAACCATCACTGCTAACCGAGCCATCGCCAGTAGACTCAACACTCTGGCCACCGCCAGGCGTATTGTCATCATGCCAATTTGCCGGCTCGCTAGGCTTACGGCCAGACATGATTTCTTCAATTTGCGCTGCATCGATAGTCTCATAGGTCATCAACGCCTCCGCCATCAACTCTAACTTATCGCGATTTTCCTCGAGAATTTGCTGTGCTCTAGCGTAGCACTCATCGATAATCCGGCGAACCTCTTCATCAATCTGCTTGGCAGTATCCGCAGAAATACTCTTGGACTGGGAGCCCGATGAACGGCCAAGAAACACCTCTTCCTGAGCCTCGTCATACATCAAGGGCCCCATTTTTTTCGATAGCCCCCATTTAGTCACCATATTCCGAGCTATTTCACTGGCACGCTGAATATCATTAGAAGCCCCCGTAGTAACGCCATCGGGACCCAAGGTCATCTCTTCAGCAATACGACCACCGTACAGCGAACAAATTTGACTCAAAATATGACGGCGGCTCAAACTGTAACGATCTTCCTCTGGCAGAAACATAGTGACACCCAAAGCACGACCTCGAGGGATAATGCTGACTTTATAAACAGGATCATGCTCGGGCACCACGCGGCCAACGATGGCATGCCCTGCCTCATGGTATGCTGTATTCAATTTTTCATGCTCAGACATCACCATCGACTTGCGCTCGGCGCCCATCATGATCTTATCTTTTGCCAGTTCAAACTGTTCCATACCCACCGTACGTACATCAGCACGAGCGGCAAACAGCGCCGCCTCATTAACCAGGTTAGCCAAATCAGCACCCGAAAAGCCTGGAGTACCACGAGCAATGATTGAAGGATCAACTGTGTCACCCAAAGGCACCTTGCGCATATGCACTTTCAAAATCTGCTCGCGACCACGGACATCTGGCAAACCTACTACCACTTGACGGTCAAAACGACCAGGGCGCAGTAACGCGGGATCAAGTACATCAGGACGGTTAGTAGCAGCAATAACGATAACACCGTCATTTGCCTCAAACCCGTCCATCTCTACCAGCAATTGGTTCAACGTTTGCTCGCGCTCATCATGCCCACCGCCAACACCTGCACCACGATGACGACCTACCGCATCAATTTCATCAATAAAGATAATACAGGGAGCTTGTTTTTTAGCCTGCTCAAACATATCGCGCACACGCGACGCACCAACACCGACAAACATTTCAACAAAGTCAGAACCAGAGATAGAAAAGAACGGTACCTTGGCCTCACCAGCAATCGCTTTGGCCAACAACGTCTTACCCGTACCAGGCTGACCCACCATCAACACACCACGTGGGATACGACCACCTAAACGCTGAAACTTACCAGGATCGCGAAGAAACTCTACCAGCTCTTTAACATCTTCTTTGGCTTCGTCTACACCCGCCACATCAGCAAAGGTAGTTTTAATCTGATCTTCACCCAATAACCGCGCCTTACTTTTACCAAACGCCATCGGGCCACCACGACCACCAGCGCCACCTTGCATCTGACGCATAAAAAACATAAACACGGCGATGATGATCAAGATCGGCAAACAGGCAAGCAATAATTGGGTCCAAAAACTTTGCTGCTCTGGTTTACGCCCCTCTACCTGTACTCGATGCTCAATGAGATCATCAATCAGCTTAGGGTCATCCAATAACGGCCTAATCGTCTCGAAAGTAGAGCTATCAGTACGAGTCCCGGTAATGGTCAAACCATCAATCACCACACGACTCACCCTGTCTTGCTGAACCTGCTCAATAAATTGGGAGTAGTTAAGCTGCTCCTTACTGGGCTGAACACTAAAATTATTGAAGACTGTCAGCAACACCGCAGCAATTACCAGCCACAATAATAAGTTTTTCACCATATCGTTCAAAAGATTACCCTCTAAGCTGTACCCGATTCAATCACATCGAGCCAAGCAACATTAACATCATTAAATTGGTATCAACTTTACTACAGATCCAAGCATGCCACCATGATTAGCGTCCACTGTGCTATTCTCTAACTCTACAAACCCATAATCGGCTGATCGGCAGCCACCACCTCAGTCATACTGGGGGCCACATCAAAAATTACAAGGCCCTCCAACCCAAAAAACAAAAAATATTCAATAAAATCAAATGCTTAATAGGAAGCAAAATCACTTCAAACAAAATAACCCCAACCAAATCATCCCTGAGCACAATAGCTACGACGGATACTCGCTCTGCGCTAACCCCCTTCAGCGGCGACCAAGTAAATGAGAAGTGCTTTGCTATAAAAATAGGAGCTCGATACAATACGCGCCCTTTTTACCAGATACGGCAAAATTTCGCATTATGGAACTGTCAAACTCCCGCAAAAAAGAACTTCGCGCTATCGGCCACAACTTAAAACCAATCGTTATGATTGCCGAAAAAGGGGTCACTGAAGCTGTAGGTCATGAAATCGAACGCGCCTTAAATGATCACGAGCTGATCAAAATAAAAATCAATATTAACGATCCCGCTATTCGCAAGGCTATAGCTGCTGAACTTTGCACCCAACACAAAGCTAGCTTGGTACAGCAAATAGGTAAAATGATCGTTATATGCCGTCGCGCCAAAACCCCCAACCCCAAGCTTTCAAACCTATTACGACCCATGTAGAGTGGAACTTGTTCCACTAAAACCAGCATTAGCATAAAAAGTCATTGAACTGGCCGCCAAAACCGGTGGCTCAAGATCCATCCTGCGATGATATTTTTAGCCTAACCAAGCCTCATCCAATGGCCAACACTCCACCCCTGACCAATCATAACCAGGCTACTTTTCAACAGCCTTAGGCTGTCGTCGTTACCAGCCTCACACATTTGCTCGCCCTGCTTGATCTAGGCTGTAAGATTGAGTACCGTGCCCGCATAGCAATAGACCACTAAAAACATCCACCCTATTTTAAGTAGAGTTAACACTGAATGGCACAGTACGTTTACACCATGAACCGCGTTGGCAAAGTAGTTCCGCCGAAGCGCCAAATCCTTAAAGACATTTCCTTATCCTTTTTCCCTGGTGCCAAAATTGGCGTACTGGGTTTAAATGGCGCAGGCAAATCCACCCTGCTTAAAATAATGGCTGGGGTAGATACCGAATTTGAGGGCGAAGCGCGCGCGCAGGCCGGCATCAAGGTAGGCTACTTATCGCAAGAGCCCGAGCTCGATCCCAATAAAGATGTTCGCGGTAATGTAGAAGACGGGCTTAGCGACGTAGTTAACGCGCAAGCCGAGCTCGACAAGGTTTACGCAGCCTACGCCGAAGCCGATGCAGATTTTGATGCCCTCGCCAAACGGCAGCAGGAATTAGAAAATATTATTCAGGCCTCTGACTCACACAATCTCGAGCACAAACTCGAAGTGGCTGCCGATGCTTTGCGCCTACCACCCTGGAGCGCCGATGTAACCAAACTATCTGGTGGTGAGCGCCGCCGCGTAGCACTATGCCGCCTACTACTCTCCAATCCCGATATGCTGTTGCTGGACGAACCCACCAACCATCTGGATGCCGAATCAGTACACTGGCTAGAGCAGTTTCTCTGTGAATACCCTGGCACCGTGGTAGCTATCACCCACGATCGCTACTTCCTCGATAACGCTGCCGGCTGGATTTTAGAGCTGGATCGCGGCCGCGGCATCCCCTATGAAGGCAATTACACCGCATGGCTGGAACAAAAAGAGCAGCGACTAGAACGCGAAGCCAAAAGTGAGGCATCACATCAAAAAACAGTAAAATCAGAACTCGAATGGGTTCGCCAAAACCCCAAAGGTCGCCGCGCCAAGAACAAAGCCCGCCTGGCCCGATTTGAAGAACTGCAATCTCAGGATTTTCAAAGCCGCGCCGAAACCAACGAGATCTATATTCCACCCGGCCAAAGACTGGGCGACAAGGTGATTGAGGTTAAAGGTGTTAGCAAATCCTATGGCGATTCAGTGCTATACGAAAATCTAAGCTTTAGCGTACCTAAAGGAGCAATCGTCGGTGTTATTGGCGGTAACGGCGCAGGTAAATCAACACTGTTTAAAATTATCGCCGGCATGGAGCAAGCAGACAGCGGCGAGATCGAGCTGGGCGAGACCGTCGATCTCGTCTATGTTGAGCAGTTACGCGACGCCTTGGATGATAGCAAAACCGTCTGGGAAGCCGTCTCCGAAGGCCAGGAACAACTCAAAATTGGCAATTACGAAGTTTCATCTCGCGCCTATATTGGCCGCTTTAACTTTAAGGGCTCTGACCAGCAAAAACGCGTCGGCGAACTCTCTGGTGGTGAGCGAGGCCGCCTACAACTGGCTTGTACACTCAAACAAGGCGGCAATGTTTTACTGCTAGATGAGCCATCTAATGACCTTGATATCGAAACCCTGCGGGCACTGGAGGAGGCACTGATCACCTTCCCCGGCTGCGTCATGGTTATCTCCCATGACCGCTGGTTTCTCGACCGTATTTGTACGCATATTCTCGCCTATGAAGGCGATAGTGAAGTCGTGTTTTTTGAAGGCAACTACACCGAATACCACGAAGACTTTATCAGCCGAAAAGGTGAAAACGCTCTGCCGCAACGGGTAAGACATAAAAAGTTACAATAACAAAAATACCGAGAACCGTATTTTAGAACAAGGAAGCTCCCACATCCCGTAACGGCCAACCCCATAAAGCTGCTATAGTATGAAACATGATCAGTAACGTAGAGTAAAGGCATAGGCATGACCGAACAGGATAAAGAGAGGCGTCACTTTAGCCGTATCGAATTTGACAGTATTATTCTACTAAAGCAGGGGGCTAAGCAATGGCCGGCCCAGCTTATTGACCTATCCCTGAAAGGATTGCTTATTCAAGAACCTCAAGGATGGGATGCGGACACCGCCCAGCTAATCGATGCCCACATTAAACTTGATGATGACACTAGCATTATTATGTCTATCATCTGGCGCCACACCTTCAATAAACAAGCAGGCTTTGAATGCGAGCATATTGATATTGACAGCATCATTCACCTGCGTCGTTTAATAGAACTCAATCTGGGCGACGAAAACCTGCTTGAGCGCGAGCTAATCGCACTGGGCGAATAAGCAACAACCACTCATCATACTAAAAGGCGCTCAAGACAACCCCTAAAGCGCTGCACTATTTCTTCCACTACGTCACCCAGCTCCTCGATATTCCATGACAACACCCAAGCCAACCCCCAATTTCAAGGCTCGCTTTAACCCTCAAACATCAGAGTTCACTGCGACAGGAGGTAACGGGACATAGCCATTGCCGAATATCAGGGATGTGCACGGAGGGAGCGACAGAGACCGGCATTGTTTCCACAGGGAAGCCAGACTCAGTCGAGAACGAGGGAGCCCGGAGGCCCCCTGTCAGACAAAAATATCAGCCACCAATAGGATAATGCGCCGGATATGGAGAATACGCTACGCCAGTATCAATTGCCGCCTGCGCCACTGCTGCAGAAACTTCAGCCAACAAACGAATATCCATGGGCTTGGGAATAATATAATTCACACCAAACTCAAGACTATCTAAACCGCAGGCATTTAAGACATCCTGAGTAACTGGTTTTTTAGCCAAATTGCGAATAGCATGGACCGCTGCAATTTTCATCTCTTCGTTGATAACCGAAGCTCTTACATCCAATGCACCACGGAAAATAAACGGAAACCCCAGTACATTATTCACTTGATTAGGGTAGTCAGAGCGCCCAGTCGCCATAATTAAATCATCACGCACAGCATGAGCCAACGCCGGATCAATTTCAGGATCAGGGTTAGAACAGGCAAATACAATAGGTTTCGGCGCCATAGTTTTAAGCAGCTCAGGCTTTAATAAATTAGCTCCCGACAATCCAACAAAGACATCTGCATCTTTAATCGCATCCTCTAAGGTACGCTTAGTCGTGCCATGAGCAAACTCTTGCTTAAACTCATTCAACCCTTCACGGCCACTATAAATAACACCGCGACGGTCAATCATGACCAAATTTTCTTTTTGCGCGCCCAAGCTGCGCAACAAACGCATACAGGCAACGGCTGCAGAACCCGCCCCAAGACAAACTATTTTTGCCTCCTCCAGCGTTTTCCCCTGAACTTCTAGAGCATTTAACATACCTGCAGCGGTGACAATAGCCGTGCCGTGCTGATCATCATGAAAAACGGGAATACTACAGCGCTCTATTAAAGCCTTCTCAATTTCAAAACACTCTGGCGCTTTAATATCTTCTAAGTTAATGCCACCAAAGGTATTCGCAATCAACTCCACCGTATCAATAAACTTTTGAGGGTCTTTGGTATCAATTTCAATATCAACCGCATCAATACCGGCAAAACGCTTGAACAATAGCGCCTTACCTTCCATTACCGGCTTGCTTGCCAACGCCCCCAAATCACCCAAACCTAAAATTGCCGTACCGTTGCTGATAACCGCAACCAGATTACCCTTAATGGTGTATTCATAGGCAAGCTCAGGGTTTTCTGCAATCGCCTTCACCGGCTCAGCCACACCAGGGCTATATGCCAGAGCTAAATCTTTTTGAGTCTCAGCGCTGGTGCTTATCTCAATAGATATTTTTCCTGGCTTGGGGTATGAATGATAATCTAGCGCGGCTTGTTTAAAATCTGTAGACATGAGGCTGTCCCGATTGGAATGGTTGTAAAAATTGAGCGAGCAGTAATATACCAAAACGATGACAAAGATAGTACGGCCAACCCGTTTTTATGCAAAAATTATAAGTTTAAATACCTATAATACTCTAGTAACTTACCCTAGAGAGGGTGGAGCAGAATATAGAAAAGCCCCAAAAGCTACAAGCCCCCACCCCCAGAACAATTAAAAAGACACTGAGCTTATTTAAGCATCGCCGGATGCCGAAGATGCAACATTAACGCAGAAAAGCCACTTTTCACCGCACCAGAACGACTGCGATCGATTACCCAGCCACGAACAGTGAGCTCTTTACCATACCAGCGCTCCGGACTTATACCCTCAAAATAGGCAAGGTCTTTATCACTCAAATACACCGCCAGCTTCCCCATCTGTAACCACCACCCCCGCGAGCTGCGAGATACTGATTGCACCCGCCCCCGTAGATGCTGAAAGCCAACATCCTTCAAACCAAGCTCGGCTGTTGACTTTAATGGGTAACGATCGCCGCCCCACAGCCCCGACCGCCGCTCGCGCGCCTCACTCTCAACGCCAGCCAAACAACGCCAATAGCGGTCATTAGGCGGCACGACTACCTGCCACGCCAGACCTTCTGCCAATAGATGCGCAGCCAGACTCTCACCATCAGCCCTGAACACATGTGCCAACTGCCGACCATAACGATCATGACTATCAACACCTAGTTGCAAGCCAACAACTTTTGACCGCTCCCCTGCCTGCGCAAAAAATGTCTTTACCGCTGCTCGCGATTGCTCCGCCAAGGGCTGCGCGGGGCGAGATTCACGCTTAGAAAAATACTTCAACTCCGGTGCATTCACCGCAATAACCCGCAGCTTTCGACCATCCGTCAAATGCAGAGTATCACCATCGACAATAGTTTTTATCTTCGCCCACTGCAATGGGCCCGAGGCCATACACTGCCCCGATTGCGCCCAACTTGCAGCACTGAACAAACCACAAAATATAAGGCATACAAAAACGCCCGACCATTGCTGGCCGGGCGCTTTTGATAGAGATAAGCGTGCGCTCATAGCTTAACTGCCGCTACTAGCAACACGGTACTCATTTGATAGCTTAAGCAGTCGCTTTGCTGCCACGGTTACCGAAACGCTTATTAAAGCGATCTACACGGCCACCTGCATCTGTCATTTTTTGCTTACCAGTATAAAACGGGTGACAGGCACTACACACATCCAAGTGAAGGTCGCTACAAAGGGTAGAACGGGTTTTAACAACATTGCCACAACTACAAGTTGCAGTAATTTCTTCGTATTTAGGGTGAATATCTGCTCTCATGGGTATTTCCTACTCGTTAAATATGCCGCCACAGGGTCCAACCATCGCGCTTCCATCCTAGAAACAGCTAGCCCAGCACCGCACTAAATCAGCTTGTATTGATTAAACAGTATTAATGCAAAACAAGCTGGCGAAAAATCAGGCGGTGGATGATACCAAAAATCTATCCAGAAGCAAGAATAAACACCGCCACCACCACATAGAGCAGCGATTTAGCTACATGAGGTATCCGCCCTACCGACGATAAAACAACAATAGCTCAGCAATCTTCCATCTAACAGCAACTAGCAACAACACAACCAACTTCTTTTGTTAGACTAGCAGATTCTACAATCACCTGGCGGTTGCTATATTGTCCACCACCAAGACAATCAAGCTGCGCCGCTAGCACCTGAAAAACTAAAGCATTGATGCCCATATTAAACCTTGCCATGCCCACCCCCTTACGTCGCAGCTTTGACTATCTGCCACCTGCCGGGCTCAGCAACAACGACATTAGCCAGCTACAGCCAGGCAGCCGGATCATTGCCCCGTTTGGCAGGCGTCAACTGGTTGGGGTATTACTCGAAGTCAAAACCCATAGCGACTACCCTGAAGCGCAGCTCAAAGCCGCCATTCAAGTACTCGACATCAACCCCATTCTGCCGGCCAAGCTATTATCGCTTTGCCAATGGGCCGCCAGCTACTACCAACACCCAATAGGCGATGCCCTCAGCAACGCCATTCCCACGCTACTGCGCAAGGGCGAACCTTTAGCAAAGGTCAGCCAAACGCGCTGGCGACTGAGCACCGAGGGCAAGGGCCTACCTATTGGCGGATTAAAACGCGCTGCCAAACAGGCCCTGCTCTTAAGCCTGCTACAACAACACGACAGTATCGACAGCGCACAACTTAAAGCAGCAGGGCTCAGCACGACAATCCTCAAGGCCCTTATCGAAAAGGGACTGGCAGAAAGCTTTGAGGCAGACCCTGTTCGCAGCAGCCCCTCAGCACTACTGCAGTCGCCAGCATTAACCCTCAACCAAGAACAGCAGCTCGCCGTTGATTCAGTCAACGCCAGCCGTGGGTTTCAGAGCTTTCTCTTGGAAGGAGTCACCGGCAGCGGTAAGACCGAGGTGTATTTGCAGCTGATCGAAAAATGCTTGCGTCAAGGCCAGCAGGCCTTGGTACTCATCCCCGAAATAGGTCTTACCCCGCAAACATTAGACCGCTTTCAGCGCCGCTTTGCCTGTAGCATCGCCATGCTACACTCAGGACTCACCGATAAAGAAAGATTGCTTGCCTGGCAACTCGCCAACTCCGGCGAAGCCCGTATTGTTATTGGCACTCGCTCTGCCGTCTTCACGCCGCTGCCTGATTTGGGCCTTATTATTATTGACGAAGAGCACGACAGCTCTTTTAAACAACAAGATGGCTTTCGTTATTCAGCACGAGACATTGCGATTAAACGCGCCGCTGACGAGCACTGCCCCATCCTGCTAGGCTCCGCCACCCCCAGCCTGGAAACCCTCAACAACGCACTACAGGGGCGCTACCAACATCTGCAACTCAGGCAACGCGCCACCGGTGCCAGCGCACCTCGCTTTGAGTTACTGGATATTCGCCATCAACCGATGGAGGATGGTTTCAGTCCCGCTTTAATTCAAGCTATCGACACAACTATCAAACAGGGTAACCAAGTACTGGTTTTTATTAATCGACGCGGTTTTTCCCCCATGTTGATGTGCCACGACTGTGGCTATGTCGCACAATGCCAGCACTGTGATGCGCGGATGACAGTACACTTTCAGCAACGCGCACTGCGCTGCCATCACTGTGAAAGCCAAGCGCCGCTACCTCAGCACTGCCCTGATTGTGGCAGCAACCAGCTAGACTTCCGCGGCTCTGGTACCGAACGCAGCGAACATGCCCTGCAACGACTTTTCCCCAGCACCGAGATTATCCGTATCGACCGCGATACCACCTCGCGCAAGCGCTCCATGCAAAATATGCTGGACCGCATTCAACTAGGCCAAGCCTGCATTCTAATCGGCACACAAATGCTGGCCAAAGGCCACCACTTTCCCGATGTCACGCTGGTTGCCGTGCTAGATGCCGACGGCGGTTTATTCAGTGCGGATTTTCGTGGCCCCGAGAAGATGGGCCAGTTATTAGTACAAGTGGCGGGCCGGGCCGGGCGTGAAAACAAGCCCGGTAAAGTGATCATTCAAACCCATCAACCAGACCATCCGCTGATCCTCAGCCTAACTCATAATAGCTATCACCAATACGCCAGACAGCTGCTAAACGAACGACAAATCAGTGGCTTGCCGCCCTTTGGCCACTTGGCCCTGCTCCGAGCAGAAGCTAACAATCTCGAACAACCAGAACAGTTTTTACAAGAGCTGCGCCAACAACTACAGCAGCAAATAGGCGACACACCCAACACGCAAATGCTTGGGCCGCTGCCAGCGCCAATGGCTAGACGAGCGGGCCGCTACCGCGCCCAACTGCTATTACAATCAGATCAACGTAAGTTTTTGCACCACAGCTTGCAGCGAATCTGCCAACTCGGCGACCAGCACCCCTTGGGGAAAAAAGTCCGCTGGTCGATTGATGTAGACCCAGCCGACATGTTTTAACCCAACAGAGTAAACTCTATACCGCTTCTGGATCTACTTTACGGTTCATACTATTAACAACGCGCTCAGCAAACCCAGAGCCAGCCTCATCGTAAAAATCAAACGCAACCACTCCCATGGCTCTCAGCGCTTCCAGATCGTCCTTGAATCTTGCCACTGCGGTTACCACTCCAGTAAAACCACACTCTCGCAATATTTCTGCCACCATCACTGTTTCGCGGTGATTACTCAGAGCCAGTAACACCTTATCAATTTGCTGCTTTGGCAGACGCTCCCACAAATCTCTATCGCTAGCATCACCAGTCAATACTCGACGCCCCAGCCGGACGTGCTCTTCTGTTTTTGACGAACTCTCTTCAAAACCAATCACCGCATCACCATAAATTTCCTGCAAGTAATCGTAAGCACCCGAACCCAAACGCCCCATACCCATCACCAAAATTCTGGCCGAACCAATATTGATCGGCTGCTGTTCGGGCAGACGCTCCTCCGTTTCAAAAAAGCCTAACCACCCAGACCAACGTGCATAGAACTTGCCGCTGTAGTTATTAATCAAAGCACTCATCACAAAGCTTAACGCTATAGCGAGCGCAACAGTGACCAACCAAGACTCCGGCAAAACGTGTTCGGCAACAGCAATCGACATCACAATCAAGCCAAATTCACTGTAGTGATTCAGCGACAAAGAGGCTGACAGAGCTGTTTGTGTACGTAATTTAAACCGCGAAAACAGCACAAAATACAACAGTGGTTTAAACAATAAACACAGCGCTAACAATATGGCCATCAACCAGGCGTCATCACTAGGTAAACCATGCTGACCTATCGATAAGAAAAAGCCGATGAGCAACAAATCCTTAATTGTCAGCAGCGACTTGGCCAGCTCATTACCTTTTTCAGAGCCTGCCAACACTGCACCGATGCACAAGGCCCCCAGCCCCCCCTTTCAAACCAACACTTTCTGATAAAACGTAACCACCGTAAGCAATGGCAAATCCCGCCAACACTAACAATTCATCATGACCACAGCGCTTCAGTAGGCGAACCATCAAACCTCTGGCGGGAATCAATAACAATAGCAGCAACGCATACATCGAGGGCAGCTCGGCACTCATTACGCAGATATAAACCACGGCACAAAAATCCTGCATCACTAAAATACCAATAGCCGCTTTACCATGTAACGAGGCCATTTCGCCTCGCTCCTCAAGCATTTTTACCGCGAATACCGTCGAAGAAAAACTCAAAGCAAAACCGATTGTCAGCCCCTGCTTTACCGACATATCAGCCAGCATACCCCAGCCAAGAGTCTTGAGCATGAACAACAACAGCGCCACTACCAGCACCACGATGGGCATGTGAATACAGTTAACTGCCCACACAAAAGGCCGCATCAATGAACGCAAATCCAATTTCAACCCAATGGTAAATAACAGTAAATTGACGCCTAGATCTTCCAGCAGTTTAAAATTTAACTCAGCCAACCCCGGCACCAGCGTATTGCTCGATGCCAGCACAAACCCCGCCACTAAAAAACCGACCATCGGCGGCATACTAACCTTCTTCGCCAGCAGGCCTGCCATCAACGCCACAACCAATACCACTATCTCTACCACTTATTATTCTCTCCTTTACAGCTCATTTAAAACGTCTCTATTTGGTTAACTTATCGACGCCAAACAATAGCCAAACGGCCAACATACTGAGGAAACCACACCACTAGCACATACGGCAGGCTTTATTATACCCCCCCTAATCACCATCTTTTCACGACCCGCCAATTACCACAGGCCAGCATCAGAGGAATTATGATACCGCCACACCAGCACGAATAAGTTTAACTGCTATTTATTTCAACCAGATCAACACTGGCCTAGTGCGGCAAAAATCCGCATAATAGCGGGTTCTAATTTTGCATCCGGGGAACATCAAATACTGATGTTCCGCACGGATAGTAGCGACATTCTCTTGGTAGGCGACAACACTTAATGAAAGACCATATAGCTGATTTAATTAATGCGGCCCTGAATACGCTTATAGACAATGGCAGCCTGCCCGCTGACATACAACCACGCATCAGCATTGATCGCACTAAAGACAAAAGTCATGGTGACCTTGCCTCGAATATTGCCATGACGCTAGCAAAAGCGGCAAAAAAACCACCTCGCGATATCGCTCAACTGATTATTGAAGCACTACCAAGCACAAACCATATCGCCAAAACCGAGATAGCAGGCCCGGGCTTTATCAACTTTTATCTCAATGAAGCCGCCGCCGCTGCGGTAGTAACCGAGATTCTAACGCAAGGCAAAAACTTTGGGCGCTGCAATACAGGCCAAGGTAAAAAAGTACAGGTTGAATTTGTTTCCGCCAACCCTACCGGCCCACTGCATGTTGGCCACGGTCGCGGTGCTGCTGTCGGTGACAGCCTTTGCCGGGTACTCGATGCCGCTGGCTGGGATGTCACTGCTGAATTTTACTATAACGATGCCGGCCAGCAAATTAATAATTTGGCGGCATCCGTACAAGCCCGCTGCAAAGGCATCAAGCCCGGCGATGACAACTGGCCAGAAGATGGTTACCGTGGCGATTATATTGACGATGTAGCCAGGTCTTATATGGCCAAAGAAACCATCAAGGCCGAAGACAAGCACGTAACCGGCGCAGGTAATAGTGAAGACACTCAGGCCATCAGCGACTTCGCCGTAGCCTACTTGCGGCGCGAACAAGATTTGGATCTACAAGCCTTCGGCGTTGACTTTGATGTCTACTCGCTGGAGTCAGCCCTTTACAGCGATGGCAAAGTCGAAAAAACTGTTGAGCAGCTTATCGCCAGCGGTCACACCTACGAAAAAGACGGCGCGTTATGGCTAAAAACCACCGATTTTGGCGATGACAAAGACCGCGTAATGCGTAAAAGCGAAGGGGGCTACACCTATTTCGTCCCCGATGTTGCCTACCATATCGATAAGTGGCAGCGTGGCTATCAACGTGTCGTCAACGAGCAAGGCGCCGATCATCACAGCACCATCACTCGGGTTCGCGCCGGCGTTCAGGCCATTAGTCAACACACTGGCATGGCCATCCCAAGCGACTGGCCCGAGTATGTATTACACCAGATGGTAATGGTGATGCGCGGCGGTGAAGAGGTAAAAATATCCAAACGCGCCGGTAGCTACGTCACTATCCGCGACCTGATCGATGAAGTAGGCAAAGATGCTACCCGTTACTTTCTGGCGGCACGAGCAGTGAGTTCTCAGCTGACCTTTGATATTGACCTTGCCATCTCCCAGAGCAACGACAACCCCGTTTATTACATTCAGTACGCCCACGCCCGCGTGTGTAGCATGATGCGTAAATTAGCTGACCATAGCTGGAGCTGGGACGCACAAACCAACAGCGATAAGCTGGAGCTACTGACTGAAGACGCAGAAAAAGCGCTACTCAAAACGCTGGCGGGGTATCCTGAGCTGATTAGCAACGCAGCGGCTAATTGCGAACCTCACACCATCGCTAACTATCTCAAGGATTTAGCAGGAGAGTTCCACAGCTATTACAACGCCCATAAAATGTTGATTGAGGAGCAAGATCTACGCAATGCACGCCTGAGTTTGAGTGAAGCAGTACGCCAGGTCATTGAAAACGGTCTAAGCTTACTGGGCGTTTCGGCTCCAACTGAGATGTAAAATAGCAGGCCAACGCCCCATACTTTGCGTTGACACTTCTACTGGCACAATAAACCCCAGCGATCCGTTATTTATTTTTGCCCATTATAATAAGTAACGATTCGCTGAAACCCAAATAAAGACCCGTCATTGAGATTTACCATGAGCCACGATTTCGCCAAAAAGCCAAAGGCGACCCCTAAAAAGAAAGCCACTCAGAAGAAAAGCCATGTCCCCGGCTGGGTATGGCTGCTCACTGGCATTGTCACTGGTATTTTTATCAGTTTTCTTAGTTACCTGGCCGATATAACTCCAGCTGCCACACCTGTAACTAGCAACACCAATACCGCAGTGGTAGAAAAAAAAACCAGCAACAAAAAATCTACCGCAACAAAGTTCGATTTTTATACGCTATTGCCTGAGCGCGAAGTAATCGTACCGACCCAGCGCGAGGAAGACAGCAGCGAAACAGCACCAGCCACGTTGTATATTCTACAAGCAGGCTCATTCAAAAACGCCAAAGACGCCGACCGCCTTCGCGCCCAACTCATTTTACTGGGGCTTAATGCAAAGGTTGAAAAGGTTCAAATATCCAGCGGCGAACGTTGGCATCGGGTAGAAGTTGGGCCGTTTACCAATAGCTCACAACTCTCTAAAGCCCGCAGCATACTTATCGATCAAGGTATCGACAGCCTACTTTTTAAACGCAAGGCCTAAAACTTATACCATAAAGCAGCACCGTACACCTGGCAGTATTGCTGCACAGCAATGCGGTTTTAAGGTTTAGAGTAAATACCTTGAATTTTTCATAACCGCCCCCATATTGGCATACTATCGCCCAATCATTCCCGTATTCCAAAGAGGACTCTATCTTGGAGCAATATCGAGGCACAACTATTCTCTCAGTCCGCCGCAACGGACACGTCGTCATTGGCGGCGACGGTCAGGTTTCCATGGGTAACACCGTGATGAAAGGCAATGCCCGTAAAGTCCGGCGCTTATATCACAACCAAGTCATCACTGGCTTTGCTGGCGGTACCGCTGACGCCTTTACTCTATTCGAGTTATTTGAAACGCAGCTAGAAAAATATCAAGGACAACTAACCCGCGCAGCGGTAGAGCTGGCCAAAATGTGGCGCACAGAGCGCTCACTACGCCAACTGGAAGCCTTGCTCGTTGTCGCTGATAAAACGACCACATTAGTCATCACCGGTAATGGCGATGTAATAGAGCCCGAAGACAATCTCATCGCTATTGGATCGGGCGGCCCCTATGCCCAATCCGCAGCCAAAGCACTGATGGAGAACACCGAGCTAAGCGCCAAAGATATCGTTATCAAAGGCCTATCTATCGCCGGTGACATCTGCGTGTATACCAACCACAATCACACTATTGAAGAGCTAAGCTGCGACTAAACCATAAAGTGACCTTGTTCACTTACTTAAATCGTAGGGTGGAACTTGTTCCACCTGTATAAAGCATTACCAAGGTGGAACAAGTTCCACCCTACAAAACGAGTCTGCTATGTCACAAATGACCCCAAGAGAAATTGTTCACGAACTGGATAAACATATCATTGGCCAAGACAAGGCCAAGCGCGCCGTAGCAATCGCGCTGCGTAATCGCTGGCGGCGTATGCAGCTGGATGAAAGCTTACGCGCTGAAATCACTCCAAAAAACATTTTGATGATCGGCCCTACCGGTGTGGGCAAAACAGAAATAGCCCGTCGCCTGGCTAAATTGGCCAACGCACCTTTTATCAAAGTGGAAGCGACCAAATTTACCGAAGTCGGCTATGTTGGCCGTGACGTGGAATCCATTGTTCGTGACTTGGTAGACGTATCCATAAAGATGCTGCGCGAACAAGAAATCGAAAAAGTAAAACACCGTGCCATCGACGCCGCCGAAGAGAGAGTATTAGACACATTACTCCCTGCGGCCAGAGGTGAAGAAGAGAAGGAAACCAGCACTCGGCAAATGTTTCGCAAAAAACTACGCGAAGGTGAATTGGACGACAAGGAAATTGAAATCGAAGTCAGCGCCGCGCCTATCGGTGTAGAAATTATGGCGCCTCCCGGCATGGAAGATATGACCAGCCAACTGCAAGGCATGTTTTCCAGCATGGGTAGCGGTAAGAAAAAAACCAGCAAGATGACCGTTAAAGCCGCCCTGAAAAAAATCCAGGAAGAAGAAGCCGGCAAACTGATCAATGAAGAAGAGCTAAAAACTCGAGCCGTATACAACGCCGAGCAAAGCGGTATTGTCTTTATCGATGAGCTCGACAAAGTAGCCAAGCGCTCTGAGGGTGCCGGTGCCGATGTATCCCGTGAAGGCGTACAACGCGATTTGCTACCGCTAATCGAAGGCTGCACCGTAAGCACCAAGCACGGCATGATTAAAACCGACCACGTGTTATTTATCGCATCCGGCGCCTTCCATTTGGCCAAACCCTCAGATTTAATCCCCGAGCTTCAAGGCCGCCTGCCGATTCGCGTCGAACTTGAAGCACTTTCACCCGGTGATTTTGAACGTATTTTAACTGAGCCCAATGCATCACTAACCGAACAATATCAAGCACTGTTAAATACCGAAGGGCTGAACGTTAGCTTTAGCGCTGACGGTATTCGTCGCATTGCCGAAACTGCATGGGAAGTGAATGAAAACACCGAGAACATTGGCGCGCGCCGTCTGCACACAGTTATGGAGCGGGTACTGGACGAAGCCTCCTTTAACGCTACCGATAACAGCGGCACCGAGCTGGTGATTGATGCAGAATACGTCAACAACAAACTAGACGAACTCGTCAAAGACCAAGACCTAAGCCGTTTTATTTTATAAGCGGCTGATTACCTTGCTTACTGTTACACTGAGCAGGTTTTTGGAGACTGGATTTTAATCTGGCCTCCAATGATTTGTTCAGGCATTTGGGTTGGAACGAAGCCCCACCTGCATGAAGACCAAGCTCATGTAACTGCCACTCAACTCGGACCTTATTATGCCAAACACCCCACCTATTCCTACCGGCATTGAGCTACACCAGCTTACCAGAGCACTAGAGTTAATTTACTCTAACACCGAGCGCTACCTGCTAAGCTGTGAATACTTACGGGTTTATTCGCCCTCAGCTGAAGTACGCGGCCATGGTCGCGGCCAGGAAGTTCTACAAACGGGGAAAATCAACGTCAGCATCAACGCGATCAACCCTGTTGGCAACTATGCACTGCAACTGGTGTTTAGCGACGGCCATGATTCAGGTATTTTTTCCTGGGATTATCTATACCAACTTTGCAGCAACCAGGAAGCCTGGTGGCAAGACTATCTCGATCAGCTCACTGAAGCCGGCGCTACTCGCGACCCTGACCTTCAGGTAGTGCGTATTGGTAACTAACCTAAACACTGCTAAATAACCTTGGCAGAAAAGCCTTAATACGAATCTTCGCCATAGCTAAAGGCAAGGTTATCAAAACGGGTGAAGTGGCCAATAAAGGCCAGGCGACTGGTGCCTGTCGGGCCGTTACGCTGCTTACCAATAATAATCTCAGCCACACCCTTATCAGGACTATCTTCGTTATAGTATTCATCACGATAGATAAACATAATCACATCCGCATCCTGCTCGATCGCACCAGATTCACGCAGATCCGAGTTAATTGGACGTTTGTTAGGCCGCTGCTCGAGAGAGCGATTAAGCTGCGACAAGGCCACTACCGGGCAGTCAAACTCTTTGGCAATCGCTTTTAAGGAACGGGAAATCTCGGAGATCTCAGCCGAACGCCCTTCAGATGAACCCGCCACCTGCATTAATTGCAGGTAATCGATCATAATCATGCCTATTTCACCGTGCTCGCGGGCGATACGACGCGCCCTGGAGCGAACCTCAGTTGGCGTCAAAGACGGGGTGTCATCGATAAACAGCAGCTTGTCCTTAAGCTTACTCACCGCCATAGTGAGCTTTGGCCAATCCTCTTCATCCAATTTACCGCTTAACACTTTACCCAAGTGGATACGGCCAATCGCAGAGATCATTCGCATAATAATAGCGCTGGCTGGCATCTCCATACTGAAGACCAATACCGGCTTATCAATAGCCATGATAGCGTTTTCAACTAAATTGACCGCAAAGGCGGTTTTACCCATAGAGGGCCTTGCCGCCACAATAATCAAATCCGAACGCTGCAAGCCCGAGGTTTTTTCATCCAATTCAGTAAAGCCGGTGGTCACACCAGTGATGGTACTTTCAGAGTTAAACAACTCATCAATGCGATCCACCGCACCCTTGAGCAGCGGATTAACCGCTTGAGGACCACCCATTTTTGGGCGCTCCTCCGAAATCTGCATGATCTTGCGTTCGGCCTCATCTAACAGCTCATCGCTATCGCGGCCTTCGGTGTTATAACCACTCTCAACAATATCATTGGCGACGTTGATCATTGAACGCAAGCTGGAGCGCTCTCTAACGACCTTAGCGTAAGCTCTAATATTAGCGGCGCTAGGCGTATTATTCGCCAGTTCAGCCAAGTAGCTAATACCACCTACCTGCTCCAGTAGTGCGTTGTTTTGCAACGCCTCGGAGAGAGTAATTACATCAATCGGCTCACCGGCATCAACCAACAGCCCCATCTGAATAAAAATTTCTCGATGACTACCACGGTAAAAATCTTCGGGGCCCAACTGATCGGCAACATCATCCCAGGCATTATTGGCTATCATCAAGCCACCCAGCACCGACTGCTCCGCCTCAACAGAGTGAGGAGGTGTTTTAATGCTCATCAACTCAGCATCATTACTAAAACCAAAGTCAAAGACGTTATCAATATTGGATGGGGGGGTATTGTTATCCATGTCCACAGCGTATTAGTCGTCCACAGTGAGTCAATTATTGTACTGGCGATAGTTGATCAATCGCCCAAGCCTGCCGCCAACTCAGCAAGAACAGCCTAGCCAGAGCAACAACTACAAGCCCACACATGCTAACAGTTGCAGCTACACTAGCAAGTAAACGCAGGCAAAAAAAAAGCACTCTAGGCGACATAACTCACCAGAGCGCTTTTTATTAACTAAGTTTGGCAACACCAAACCGTCGCATAGAACTTGAGTAAAACTTACTCGGCAACAACAGACAACTTGATCGTCTGAGTCACTTCAGAGTGCAACTGTATAGCAATCTCAAATTCACCAACTTCACGGATCAAACCGGTAGGTAGGCGTACTTCAGATTTAGTTACTTCAACACCCGCTGCAGTAATTCTTTCAGCGATATCGCGTGTGCCGATAGAGCCAAACAACTTACCTTCGTCGCCCGCATTGGCTTCGATGACAATAGCCATCTCAACCAGCTTCTCGGCACGAGCATCAGCAGCTGCACGCTTTTCAGCAGCGGCTTGCATTAACTCGGCACGACGCGCTTCGAAATCGGCAATATTACTTGCAGTCGCAGGTACTGCCTTACCGTATGGGATCAAAAAATTACGGCCAAAACCAGCTTTTACCGTCACTTGGTCGCCGAGATCACCCAGCTTGCCCACTTTATCCAACAGAATAACTTGCATTGTTCTTACCCTCTATATTTCCAGTTGCTGCCGTTGAGAATCAACCTTAAACCAAACAGCAACCATCCATTAATTTTTAAACTACTCGCCAAACCATCACTTAGAATTTTGCTTACTTGCTATACGATTTCGAATATTCACCCAGCTATCTACAATCGCGGCGATCAACACCAGGGCTTTTATTGGATCAAATATCAACCAACAAAAATAAAATATACCCAACCAGTGGCTGCTGATTTGCCTTTTTGCCGCCAAACTGTGTACCAAAGCAAAACCTGCAAACATAAATGGCAATATTAATATTAATGCCCAAAGCCAATAATCAGCCCCCAACATCGACAACAACAAACCCACTAACAACAGCGCTATTGCCAATTGCGGCGGTATCCGTAAACCTTGAAACTCAGTCCCAAAACCACCAGGGTTAAACAACAAAGCCTGCCACCAACGCGCCAATAGCAAACACATCACAACTGTAAAAGCGTTACCCAACCCCAACAATCCAGCGATTTGCATAATTGTCGGTCTAGCGGCCAGCAACGATACAGGGTCACTAGACTGGGAGGCTAACTGGCTCAAGGCATCACTCAAGAGCGTTAAAATCTCTTGAAGATACGCCTGACCAAACAACAACAGTACAAGCGCGGTGACCAAGCCTGATACTACTGCGGCTACCAAAGCCCAAGACCAGGATGCCGTCGACCTTAACACCACTGAGGCAAGCATTACGCCCAACAATGTTGTCGAGGGACCTGTATCGCCCATTGCAGCTAATACCACTGCGGGTAACATGGCCCAAAGCAACACAGGGGCACCCTGCCCAGTACCCTTGCGCAAGGTAATTAGCGCGACAACCGCAGCGCCAACCCAGGCAAATAATACTGAGCCAGTTGCCAGCGCCGCTACAAACACAGCCTGGCTACGGCCCCTCATTACGAATTCAGCTAAAGCTCGCATAAAATGATGGCTAGCTAAACGTAAACAAAAACGTTACGACTGACTTACTTGTGCGAATCAGTGTAAGGCAACAAAGCCAGAAAACGTGCGCGTTTGATGCACGTAGACAGCTGACGCTGATACTTAGCCTTAGTACCTGTAATACGACTAGGTACAATTTTACCAGTTTCACTAACATAGGCTTTCAAGGTATCCAGGTCTTTATAATCAATCTGGTCAACACCTTCTGCAGTAAACCGGCAGAACTTACGACGACGAAAAAAACGTGCCATGGGAAAATCTCCTAATCTAGTTTGCCGAGTTATTCTTCGCTGCTATCAGCATCAGAATTGTTATCGTCTGATACTGGTGCAGAGCTTTCAGTATCGGTTGAGTCTTCACGACGCTCAGGACGGCTAGCGCGACGCTCACGGCTCTCTTTCTCAGCTTTCATGATAGGAGATTCAGCAGTAACTGCCTCGTCCATACGAAGAACGATGTTACGAAGAACAGCATCGTTGTAACGAAAGTTAGTTGTCAGCTCATCAATAGCTTCTTGATTAGCTTCAACATTCATCAACGTGTAGTGCGCTTTATGGATTTTGTTAATTGGGTAAGCCAAGTGACGACGGCCCCAATCTTCTAGACGGTGAATTTTACCACCGTCTTTTTCGATGGCCTGAGTATAACGCTCGACCATTGCTGGTACTTGCTCGGATTGGTCCGGGTGGACCATAAAGATAATTTCGTAATGACGCATTGCAGCTCCTTTACGGGTTAAGCCATCCATCAATGTGGTATGGCAAGGAGTATCCGATAACCAAAATGATCAAATTAATCGGCACCGGGATTTAAGAGGGCGGAATACTATGGAAATGGTCGGGGGAAAGCAAGGTATTTTGAACACAAAACCAGCAAAACCGCGTCTTTGCGCAAAACTACGGCTTTTAGGCAGCAATAGCAGGTGAAAAGGGCAGCTTCCCCTGCCTCACCCAAGCTAACCAGCAGCAAGCAAACGCTGCCTGACCGCCTCATACAAACACACTCCCGTCGCCACAGAGACATTCAAACTACTCACCGAACCAGCCATCGGCAGCTTAATCAAATAGTCGCAATTCTCTCGAGTTAACCGCCGCATACCCTTGCCCTCGGCACCCATTACCAATGCCACGGGACCGTTTAAATCAGCGTCGTAGACACTTTGTTCGGCCTCGCCAGCGGTACCGGTAATCCAGATACCACGCTGCTGCAACTCTTTCATGGTTCTCGCCAGATTAGTTACCTGAATAAAAGGCACTGCTTCAGCCGCACCACAGGCTACCTTTCTCACCGTCGCATTCAACGAAGCCGAGTTATCTTTGGGAGCAATTACCGCATTAACACCGGCTGCATCAGCCGTGCGTAGACAAGCACCAAGGTTATGCGGGTCAGTCACGCCATCCAATATCAATAATAGCGGCGGCCCATCAAGACCATCAAGCAATGCTTTTAAATCACGATCGCGCAAGGTTTGCGCTGGCTTGCTTAGCGCCATCACCCCCTGGTGCCGACCATCAACCTCTTTATCCATGTCTTCACGGGCAACAATTTTGCACTTGATACCCAACTGTTGCGCGTGCTGCTGAATGTCCTGCATACGCTGATCATGACGACCATGTTGCAACCATAATTCCTCAACCCGATTGGGCTGACGTTGAAGCAATGCATCCACCGCGTGAATGCCAAAAACCCAATGTGTTTCGCTCACAGCTCTCTCTATTTAAAACGGTTTATTAGTTAAGCAGGGCTGACACCAAAGCCAAAAATGGGAATAGTTCCCGCCGGCATCAGCGCGCCAAGGCTAGCCCAAAAAGATTGAGGCTAAATTATTTACGTTTACGGACACGAGGTTTTTTCTTCGCCGGCGCTTTTTTTGCTGCCGCCGCCCCTTTAGGAGCAGCCTTATTCGCATCCGACTTGGGCTTTCTCCCCGAACCGGCCCCCCGCTTGGACGGCGTTTTCGAACCAGAGCTATCAGATGCACGCCCAGACTTTTTAGTCGACACCACCCTACCCTTGGTCCCGCCCGCCTTACTGGCACGACGCTTGGCACGGCTAGTGCCCTCTATCAGCTCCAGATCAACTTTTTTGTCATCCAGACTGACTCGTGCAACCAATACTTTAACTGAGTCGCCCAGCTGGAAACTGGCACCGGTTCGCTCGCCAATTAAACGCTGCTTAACCGCATCAAAATGATAGTAATCACTGGCCAGCGCACTCACATGCACCAAACCTTCAACATAGACATCGACCAACTCAACAAACAAACCAAAACCGGTCACCGCAGAAATAATACCTTCAAACTCTTCTCCGACGCGGTCTAATAAATATTCGCACTTCAACCAAGACTCTACATCACGGGTAGCCTCATCAGCCCGACGCTCAGTCATCGAACACTGCTCACCCAGCGCGACCAAGTCTGCCATCTGATAAGGGTAGATATCTTTTTTAGCCAGCTCTCCGGCACCTTTCACTCGGGTAACCTGCTTGCTAGCCATATCACTACGCACCACATGACGAATCGCCCGATGCACTAACAGATCAGGATAGCGGCGTATTGGTGAAGTGAAATGACCATAGGCACTGTAATTCAAACCAAAATGCCCCAGGTTTTCCGGCTGGTAGACCGCCTGGCGCAACGACCTTAACATCATCGTCTGAATAATATGCGCATCCGGCCGATCACCCAAAGTGGCTAACAAGGCCTGATAATCATCCGGCCCAGGCTTATCACCACCAGGCAAATCCAAAGCAAGCTCACCCAAAAACTTACGCAATGCCTCCAGCTTTTCTTCCTTAGGCCCTTCATGCACACGGAACAGCGCAGGAATTTTATGCTTTTCTAAAAACTTCGCCGCCGCCACATTGGCCGCCAGCATGCACTCTTCGACTATTTTATGAGCATCATTCCTAACCACCGGTACAATCTCTTCGATTTTACGGTGCGGCCCAAAAATAATTCGCGTCTCGGTGGTTTCAAAATCAATCGCACCTCGCACACTCCGCGCCTTACGTAGCGCTTTGTATAATCGATGCAACTGCTCCACATCCTTCAATACATGCTTGTACTGGCTACGCAAATCCTTGTATTGCTCATGCTGTTTATCCAGCATCGCGCCTACTTTGGTGTAAGTAAGCCGCGCATGCGAATTAATCACCGCTTCAAAAAACTTGTAACCACTAATTTTACCCGCGCCGCTTATGGTCATTTCACAGACCATACTTAAGCGATCGACATTAGGCTTAAGCGAGCACAAACCATTAGACAAAACCTCTGGTAACATCGGCACAACCTGCTGCGGAAAGTAAACAGAATTACCTCGCAAAGTTGCCTCACGATCCAGCGCACTACCCACCTGCACGTAGTGGGATACATCTGCAATCGCCACCCATAAACGCCAGCCACCCATTAACTTGGATTCGCAATACACCGCATCATCAAAATCGCGAGCATCCTCACCATCAATGGTAACAAAAGGCTTACTGCGCAAATCGACGCGATGAACCTTGTCTTCATCCAAAGGCTCATCATTGAGACGCTGAACTTCCAGCTCAACCTCATCGGGCCAAATATGCGGAATATTGTGCGCACGAATAGCCACATCAATCTCCATCCCAGGCGCCATATGATCGCCCAGCACTTCAACCACACGACCCGTCGGCGGCTTGCGCCAGCCAGGTTGCTGGGTGATTTCAACCATTACATACTGCTCAACCCTGGCATCACCCACTGCATCACGAGGCACGATAATGCTGTGATTTACCCGCGTATTGTCCGGCGTAACGAATACCACACCGTTTTCATCATATAGCCTGCCGACCAGCTGACGAGTATTACGCACAATCACCTCAACAATCGCACCTTCCTGCTTACCGCGGTGATCAGCACCCGTGCTACGACATAGTACTTCGTCGCCATCAAACACCATGCTCATCTGGCGACTACTCAAGTATAGGTCACCACTACCATCAGCCGGCACAAGAAACCCATAACCATCTCGGTGAGCCTGTACCCTACCGCGAATAAGATCCATTTTATCCACCAGACCATAAGCTCCCTTGCGGTTGCATATCAGCTGGCCATCCCGCTCCATAGCTCTCAAACGGCGGCGTAAAGCCTCCACCTGCTGGTCATCTTCCATACCCAGCGCTTTAGTGAGTTGATTACGGTTGAGCGGGCCATCAGCCTGCTCCAGAAAATCCATGATAAATTCGCGACTAGGAATTGGCTGCTCGTATTTCTCAGCCTCGCGGTCGGCGTAGGGGTCGATATTGGTGGGACGATTGGGCATAAAAAAAGGTATTTCCATTATTAATAAAAAGTTTTCGTACAACCATTATACGCACATATAAAAGTAACCGCTCTTTTATTGACAAAGCAATCGCCAGCGCGTAAATTGCGCGCCTCAGCAAATAGGTATTAATCCTCTATTTACTGCCCAGATGGTGAAATTGGTAGACACGCTAGCTTCAGGTGCTAGTGGGGGCAACCCCGTGGAGGTTCAAGTCCTCTTCTGGGCACCAACTATAAGTTATTGTTTTTATTAGCAATAATTGAATTTAAAAACGCCGAAA
>Ga0172382_10000312_pt1 | contig 90276 bp, 93 predicted proteins | sample Leawel138RmetaG_FD_122245 | JGI IMG/M metagenome (GOLD analysis project Ga0172382, IMG submission 122245) | Leachate microbial communities from a municipal landfill in Southern Ontario, Canada - Leachate well 138R metaG | ecosystem: Engineered > Solid waste > Landfill > Unclassified | place...
CGCAGCATTCGGCCTTGACGGTGGTTTTGTCGGTGTCGCCCCCGGTCTCGACCTCGCGGAAGCTGATGTCCCTGGTCGAGCCGCACAGCGTGCATCTGGACCGGACATAGTTCCACAGTGTGCCGCAAAGCGAGCAGGAACAGAACCGCGTCCCCTCGGCCCCCTTCCAGCCGACGACAAGGCTGGAGACCGGCGCGCCGCCGCAGGCCGGGCAGACGCCATCGCCCACCGGCTTGAGGCTTTCGGGATCGAGCCCGGCGGCGAGCCGGGCGAAATGCACCTGCAACACGGCGGCAAGCAGGGCGTGTTCCGCCACCTCCTCGGCCGGGATCGCGTCGGCCATGACGTTCGCCACCGCCCCGGCGCGGGCCAGCGGCCCCGCGTCTTTCAACCGCGCCAGCGCCTCGCGCGCCGCTTCGGGCATGGCAAGCGCCCCGGCGCCGTCCAGCATCCGGTCGAACAGCGCGTCGAAGGCGGGGTCGTTCTCGCCGGTGAAGGCGGCACGATCGAGCGGCGGCATTTCATGCTGCGCCGCGCGGGCCAGCACTTCCGCGCCGGGCAGGGCCGGGGCCGGGGTGTCGGCCAGTGCCTCGGCCTGAAGCCCGGCAAGGGAGGCGAGGAAATCGAGGTAATCGCCCAGGTCGGACCCCTCGGCCAGCGCGCGCAGCCGCGCCGCGCGGTTGGCAAAGATCGTTGCGGGGTCGGGAAGCCGCGTGAAGGGGGGCTTGGCGATATTGCCGATGGAAGTCGGATCGGGTTGGGGGGCCCGGGTCTTCTGGGTCATGTCTTTCCTCACGAATCGCACGGATCACGTGTCCGGGCAGGCCGGTGTTTGGTTCGTGTTGTTTTTCCTGATGTCGGAGAGTCGTGTTTTCGGCTTCGCCGGACGGGGCGGATGGCTTGCGCAACAGAGGGCAGCGGCCGACCGCGGGGGGTCGCTGAAACAACTGTCGTCTGGCAGTTTATGGTGCCGGATACCCTGCTGCATGTGCATGTTGGGACGTTGCAATAGCGGCCGCCCGGGGGGCGGTCGGCCGCTGCCCGGGCTGCTGGCGCGGCTGTTCCGGGCAAGGGGGTGCGCTGAAGCGCACCCTACGGCAAGGCCATGACCGGCCCGGTGCGCCTCGGTAGGGTGCGCTTCAGCGCACCGCCCCCGGGCCGCTGGCGCGGCTGTTCCGGGCGGGGGGGGAAGGGAAATGGCTTGGCACACGTTTCTTCTGCGTCTTTCCTTTCCGTGCGGGTGGCGCCGGGGTCGCCCCCGGCGCCACCCGCAATGGTACAGCCTTACTTCCCGTTGCCGGACTTGCCCGACACCATGTCACGCAACCATTTGCGATGGTGCCGCCATGCCCAGCCGCCGGTGACGCGGCCCCGCGTCATGCCGCTGATCGTGCCGCGCACCCAGATCGCCGCATAGGCGTGGACGATCCAGACGCAGATGATGGCGACCGCCGCCATGGAATGCACCAGCACGCCGATGCGCATCTGCTCGATGGTCACATACTGGCGGAAGTATTCCTGCCAGATCACCAGCCCCGAGCCGAACAGCACCAGGATCAGCACCGTCATCAGCCAGAACACCAGCTTTTGCCCGGCATTGTATTTGCCGACCTCGGGCAGGTTCTCGTCGTGCGCGGTCAGCACGTCCCGAAGCCGTGACAGCCAGACCGAGTCGGTCCGCTTCCACAGGTTCAGCCGCCAGAACCGCAGGAACAGCCCGGAAAAGCTGATGAGAAGCACCACCCCGAGCCAGGGATGGATGACCCGCGTCAACTCTCCGCCGCCGAACAGCGCGGTCAGGAAATAGAGGCTCGGGTGGAACAGCGCCATGCCCGAAAGCGCCAGCAGGATCAGCGTGAGTGCGGTGATCCAGTGGTTGATCCGCGCCGCCGTCGAATAACGGTCCACCGTGACCGGATTGCCGGGATGGACCGCCTTGCCCGGGATGTTTGGTTCCGCGCTCATGTGTCACGCCCTCCCCCGGCAAGCTTTTGGGCCGCCTCCTCGTCCTCGGCCGAGACCTCGTTCGGCCCCGATACGAGGTGATGCAGGAAGCCGATCGCGGCAAAGGCCCCGATCGCGGTCAGCCCGGTGTATCTGGACAGGCCCTTCCAGGTCTCGACCAGCGGGCTGATGCGCGGGTTGTCGGCCAGCCCGGCGTAAAGCGAGGGCCGGTCGTTGTGTTGCAGCACATACATCACATGGGTGCCGTCCACACCGGGCGGATCGTAAAGCCCCGCGTTCGCGTAGCCGCGCGACTTCAGATCCTCGATCCGGGTCTGGGCGTATTCCGTCATCTCGGCCTTGGTGCCGAAGACGATGGCCTGGGTCGGACATGCCTTCTGGCAGGCCGGGCCCTGGCCGACCGCCACCCGGTCGACGCAGAGCGTGCATTTATACGCCTTGTTGTCGACCTTGGAGATGCGCGGAATGTTGAACGGGCAGCCCTTCACGCAATAGCCGCAGCCGATGCAGTTGTCCTTCACGAAATCGACGATTCCGTTAGTATACTGCACGATGGCCCCGGGTGCGGGGCAAGCCTTGAGACAGCCCGGGTCTTCGCAGTGCATGCAGCCGTCCTTGCGGATCAGCCATTCGAGGTTGCCCTGTTCGTTCTCGTATTCGGTGTAACGCATGAGCGTCCAGGTATCGGGCGTCAGGTCGAGGGGGTTTTCATAGATCCCCACGTTGTCGCCGATTTCCTCGGTCAGGTCGTTCCACTCAAGGCAGGCGGTCTGGCAAGCCTTGCAGCCGATGCATTTCGACACGTCGATCAGCTTGGCCACTTCGGTCTGCCGGGTCGCCGGCGGGGTTATGTTCGACGCCGAGCGGCGCAGCAGGTCGGCCTCGCCGAAGGACGGCTGCACCGGCTCGGTCGTCGGGTTCGGAATCACGGGAAACATGGCTCCTCCTCCCTCAAGCTGTCGCCGGCCCGTCCGAGGGCTCGACATCCACGAGAAACGCCTTGAACTCGGGCGTTTGCGCGTTGGCGTCGGCCACCGGCGGGGTCAGCACGTTGATCGGCGAGGCCTTCCTGGTCAGACCGATCGGGCCGAAATTCAGCGGAAGCCCCACCGAATGCACCGTTCGCCCGTCGATCTGAAGCGGCTTGATCCGCTTGGTGACCATCGCCTTGCCCAGAACCGATCCCCGGTGCGAACTGACCCGCACCCAGCCGCCGGGCTCGATACCCTTTTCGGCGGCAAGCTGTTCGGACATCTCCACGAAGAACTGCGGCTGGATGACCGCGTTCATATGGACGTTCTTGGTCCAGTAGTGGAAATGCTCGACCAGCCGGTAGGTGGTCGCCACGATGGGGAATTCGGCGGCATCGCCGAAGACCTCGAAGTCGCCGTCGAACACCCGCGCCGCCGGGTTGCCCCGGACGTTCGGGAAGATCGGGTTGGGAACCGGCGATTCGAAGGGTTCGTAATGCACCGGGAACGGCCCTTCCGCCATCATGCGCCTTGCCCAGAGCCGCGAGACTCCTTCGGGGTTCATGATGAACGGCCCGGTTCCGTTTTCCGGCGCGCTCGTTGCCACGAAGTCCGGCACGTCGGCCCCGGTCCAGCGGCTGCCGTCCCAGTAGACATAGGCCTTTTCCTCGCTCCAGGGTTTGCCGGAGGGATCGGCGGAGGCCCGGTTGTAGAGGATCCGGCGGTTGGCCGGCCAGCTGAAGCCCCAGTTGCCATAGACGCCGAGGCCCGATGGATCGTCGTTTTCCCGGCGCTGGGCAAAGTTGCCGCCCGGTCCGTAGACGCCGGTATAGATCCACTGCACGCCGTCGGTGCTGCCGTCGTCGCGCATCTCGCCGAAGCTTGCAAGCTGCTCGCCCCGCCGCCGGGTGATATTGCCCTCCGCATCGCGCAGGTCCACCAGCGCCTTGCCGTTGAGCTCCATGAGCAGCTCTTCCGGCGTGGGTGCCAGCGGATCGGCATAGTTCCAGTCGACCGCCATCAGCGGTTCCGGTGCCGTGCCGCCCTCGTCCTCGTAAAGCGCGCGGATGCGCAGGAACAGATCCGCGAGGATGTCGATATCGGTGCGCGAGTCGTAGGATGGCGCCATCGCCGCCCACTTCCATTGCACCACGCGGCTGGAGTTGGTGAACGATCCCTCGTCCTCGACGAAGGTCGCCACCGGCAGCATGAAGACCTCGGTCTGGATGCTGGCGGTATCGACGTCGTTGTATTCACCGTGGTTTTCCCAGAACCGCACCGTGTCGGTCTCGATCGGGTCGAGACTGACCAGGAACTTCAGCTTCGACAGCGCTGCGATCGACTTGTTCGCATGGGCGATCGACATCATCGGGTTGAAGCCCTGGCAGATCAGGCCGGTGGTCTGGCCCTTGTGCATCACGTCGAACATCTTCAGGGCGTCATAGGTGGTGTCGAGCTTGGGCATCCAGTTGTAGCCGAACTCGTTTTCGGGCGTGGCCCGGTCACCGTAGAGACTCTTGAGGAAGCTGACATAGAATTTGCGGTAGTTCTGCCAGTAGCTGGTCTGGTTCTCCTGCAAGGGGGTGAAGTGCCGGCTTGCCAGATGCGATTCAAGCGTGGGTTCCGCATCGGTCGGCATCGCCAGATAGCCCGGAAGCGAGCCGGTCAGCGTACCGATGTCGGTGATGCCCTGCACGTTCGAGTGCCCGCGCAGCGCGTTCACGCCTCCGCCCGGCACACCGATGTTGCCGCACAGGAGCTGGATCATCGCCGCGGTGCGGATGTTCTGCGCCCCATGGCTGTGCTGGGTCCAGCCCAGCGCATACATGATGGTCATCGCCTTTTCGCCGTTGGCGCTGCTGGCAACCCATTCGCAGACCTTGAGGAACTTGTCCTCGGGCGTGCCGCTGACGCGCTGCACCATCTCGGGCGTGTAGGGGGCGAAATGGGCCTTCATCAGGTTGAAGACGCAGCGTGGATGCCGAAGCGACATGTCGCGCCGGGCGAACCCGTCGTCGCCCATCTCGTATTCCCAGCTTTCGCGGTTGTAGCCGCGGGTTTCCTCGTTGTAGCCCGAGAACAGCCCCTCGTTGAAGTCGAAATCCTCGCGCACGATATATGCGGCGTTGGTGTAGTTGCGCACATATTCGTGGTGGATCGCGTCGTTCGAAAGCAGGTAGTTGACCACCCCGGAAAGGAAGGCGATGTCACTTCCGGCGCGGATCGGCGCGTAATGGTCCGCCACGGCGGCCGAACGCGTGAAGCGCGGATCGACGACCATAAGCCGGGCGCCCCGGTTGGCTTTCGCCTCGGTCACCCATTTGAAGCCGCAGGGATGCGCCTCGGCGGCATTGCCGCCCATGATCCAGACGAGATCGGTATTACCGATGTCGGTCCAGGAGTTGGTCATGGCACCGCGACCGAATGTTGGGCCCAAACTGGACACCGTCGGTCCGTGTCAAATCCTCGCCTGGTTTTCGAGCTGGAGTATCCCGAGACCGCGCGCGACCTTCCACGTCATCCAGCCGGTTTCGTTGGTGCATGAACTTCCCGAAAGGAAGCCCATGGTATCCCAGCGGTTCACCGTGATTCCGTCGTTGTTGGTCTCGATGAAGTTCGCGTCCCGGTCTTCCTTCATGAGCCGCACGATACGGTCCATCGCGAAGTCCCAGGTGACCTCTTCAAAGTCCGAAGCGCCGGGGCGGCGATACATCGGCACCTTCACGCGCTTGGGCGAGCGGATATAGTCGATCGCCGCCGCGCCCTTCGGGCAAAGCGTGCCGCGGTTCACCGGATGGTCGCTGTCGCCCTCGATATGGACGACTTCCATCCTGCCCGCCTCGGTCCGGCTTTCGCGGGAAAAGACCATCATCCCGCAGCAGACTGCGCAATATGGGCAGGAACTGCGGGTCTCGTTTGTCTGGATCAGGCGGAACGGGCGCACGGTCGCGGCATGGGCCGCCTCCTGCCCGCCGAAGCCCAGCGCACCCAGCGCCGTCCCCGCCACACCCACGCCGGCGCCCTTCAAGAAGGTGCGCCGAGAGAGAGACATATTCATTTGCTCCTCCACTTTGCGACCCCGCCGGGGCACGGTTTTGATCTGGTGATGTCATACGATAACAACAGCCCGGCGGTTTTGCCAAACCCTTTCTGTATACGCGCCGTGATATTTGATGTGGCTGGGGTATCGGTTTTAGCTTTGGATGACCCGCATAAGTCATACTGTAATAGTCAGAAATTGGTATGATCATATTCCATCTATTATATATAATCGAATCTATAAGTATTTCAGGTGGTTGATTGGTTGATGTTTGTCAATTCAATGCTGTCCGGGTTAACCCTGCTATTCCGATTAAAACAGTCATGTTTGGGGTGATCCAATCGTTGTGGAATCTGAAACATATCGAAAATGCGGCCTTTCTATTATGCTGAACCCGGTGCCGGGCATTGCCGCAATGCAGCATGGTAATATTGTTTCGCGACGGGGCCGGAATTGGCCGGCTTTCGTTATGGATATTAGAACGTATCGTAATCCGGTTGCCGTCGCACCGGATCAGGAATCGGCCCGCAGCATGGCCGGGCCTTCCTCGATCCGGCCGATTCTCCGCGCCAGCGGATAGCCCGCGGCGGCGATCTCGCGCGCGATTCCGTCGGCGGCCTCCGCCGCGCAGGCGACCAGAAGCCCGCCCGAGGTCTGCGGGTCGCTCAGCAGGTGCCTTTGCCAGTCGGGCATGTCGGTGGGCAGGGCGACCGCCTCGCCGTAGCTGGCCCAGTTGCGGTGCGAGGCGCCGGTGACGAACCCGGCCTGCGCCAGCGCCGCCGCCTGTTTCAGCACCGGCACCGCGCCCGCCTCGATCGCCACGGTGAGCCCCGCGCCCCGCGCCATCTCCAGCCCGTGGCCCAGAAGGCCGAAGCCGGTCACATCGGTGATCGCATGGACCTCCGGCCGCTGCGACAATTCCGGCCCGATCCGGTTCAGCAGCGTCATCGACCCCACCATCTCGTCATACCCGGCCGCGTCCAGTGCGCGCTTCTTGAAGGCGGCGGAATAGATGCCGACGCCGATCCCCTTGGTCAGGATCAGCACGTCGCCCGCCCGCGCCTCGCGGTTGCGGCGGACCTGTTCGGGGCGGCACAGGCCGATCACGGCAAGCCCGTAGATCGGTTCCGGCGCGTCGATGGAATGGCCGCCCGCCACCGGGATGCCCGCCGCCTCGCAGACCGCGCGGCCTCCGGCGAGGATCTCGCGCACTGCCTCGACCGGCAGCTTGTCGAGCGGCATCCCCAGGATCGCCAGCGCCATCACCGGCTTGCCGCCCATGGCATAGACGTCGGAAATCGCGTTGGTGGCGGCGATGCGGCCGAAGTCGTGCGGATCATCGACCATCGGCATGAAGAAATCGGTGGTGGCGATGATGCAGGTGTCGTCATCGACCTGCCAGACCGCCGCGTCGTCGGCCGATTCCGTCCCGACCAGCAGTTGCGCGAAAGGCTGCGCGGCGGGCTGGCCCGCCAGCAGGTCCTGCAACACCGAAGGCGCCAGCTTGCAGCCGCAGCCGCCGCCATGGGCAAGGTCCGTGAGGCGCAGGGGTTCACCGGAGGGCAGGGTGTTGGAGGGCAGGGTGTTCATGGCTGGACTCCTGTAGGGGTGGCGGCAAGCGCGCGCCAGGCCTGGATCAGATCGGCGCTTGCGGCCTCGATCTCGCTTTGCGTGGTGGCGCGGCCGAGCGACAGCCGCACCGCGCCCAGCGCCGCGCCACGGGCGATGCCCATGGCGGTCAGGGTGGCCGAGGGTTCTTCGCTGGCGGCGTGGCAGGCCGAGCCGGTCGAGGCCATGACGCGCTGGCAGCGCGCCAGCAGGGCGCGGCCCGAGACGCCGGGGAACAGCAGATTGAGCGTGTTGGGAAGGCGCTGTTCCGGGTGGCAGGTCAGGATCAGCCCCGGCACCTGCTCGCGCAGCTGCGCCAGCAGCCGCGCCGACAGTTCCGCCGCCCGCCGGGCGAAATCCGCCTGTTCGCGCCGGGCCAGCGCGCAGGCGGCGCCGAGCGCGACGATATAGGGTACGTTCTCGGTCCCGGGCCGCTGCCCGCGCTCCTGCCCGGCGCCCACGAGGACAGGGCGCAGCGCGGTGCCCCGGCGGATATAAAGCGCCCCGATCCCCTTCGGCGCGTAAAGCTTGTGCCCGGCGATGGACAGCAGATCGACGCCGAGCGCCGCGACATCCACCGGAACCTTGCCCAGCGACTGCGCCACGTCGGCGTGCATCAGCGCGCCCGCTGCCCGGGTGATGGCCGCGACCTCGGTCACCGGTTGCAAGGCGCCGGTCTCGTTCTGCGAATGGATCAGGGTGACAAGGCCGGTCTGCGGGCCGATCGCTGCCGCGAAACCGGCCGGGTCCACGATGCCCTCCGGGCCGGGGCGGATGCGGGTGACCGGGTGGCCCCGGGATTCGAGCAGCGCGCAGCAGGCTTCGGTGGCCGGGTGTTCGATCATGCTGGTGACGATGCCGGGGCGGCTGGCGGGCAGGGTGCCGCGGATCGCGAGGTTGCTTGCCTCGGTGCCGCCGCCGGTGAAGACGATCTCCTCCGGGTCGGCCCCGATCAGCGCCGCCACCTCGGCCCGCGCCGCCTCGACCGCCGCCCGTGCCTCGCGGCCCTTCGGGTGTTCCGAGGACGGGTTGCCGAAGCGCGGGCCGAGGAACGGCAGCATCGCGTCGAGCACCTCGGGGGCGACCGGGGTGGTCGCGTTATGGTCGAGATGGATGTCCTGCATGGCGTTCATGCTGTGCATGGGGCGGGGGTCCTGTCAATGCGGCGGGTGATATGGGGCGGGAGGCTGGATGCGGGCGCCCCCATGCCCGGAACAGCCGCGCCAGCGGCCCGGGCAGCGGCCGACCGCCCGGACGGGCGGCCGCTCCTGCAACGTCGTGGCACGCTCTGAGCGGGGGGTGTTCGGCACCATAAACTGCCAACCACCACCGTAGCAGCGGCCACCCGCAGCCGGCCGCTGCCCTGTGTTGCGGTCCGGTCTCGGGCTCCCATCTCAACACTCCCGCCCCGGCGTGGCCTTGGCGGCGAGTGACTCGATCCCCAGCGCGGCGCGCATCCGGCGGGAGATCATGTCGATGGCCACCGTCGCCAGCATGGTGACCAGCAGCAGCACGATGGCCCGGTCCACCCGGATCTCCTGTATCGCCGTGCCGACATAGAACCCCAGCGTCATGATCCCCAGCAGCCCGACGATGGCGGATTCGCGGACGATGATCTCCCAGCGGTAGAAACACAGCGCGAGGAAGGAGCCGTAGATCCGCGGCAAAAGCTCGTAAGCGTAGAGGTTCAGCCCGCGCGGCGCGTCGTGGCGCAGGCCCTCGTGGATGCCCTCGGACTGGCGGCCCAGCAGATGCGCGATGATGGCCCCGTTGTGCAGGCCGAGCGCGATGACGGCGGGCAGCATCGACGGGCCGAAGACCTGTAGCAGGATATAGGCCAGCATGTATTCCGGGGTCGAACGGCCCACCACCAGCCCGATATGGCCGAAGAAGGCGCCGAACCGGCCGACCAGCGGCCGCACGATCAGCGGAAAGCCCACCAGCGCCACCAGCCCGGCCAGCACCAGCGCGATCTGGGCGACGATCATGGTCGCGGTCAGCCCCGGCAGCGCCTGATTGACCAGCAGGTTGTAAAGCCACGACCCGAAGCGATCCCATGTCGCCGCGTCGGACAGATCGCCGTTGCGCAAGGGTGCGGGCACGATGTCGCTGGTCAGGAACCGGATCAGCGCGCCCGGGGCCATGGGTGGTGTGTGCAGCGCGGCGAGGAAACCTGCCGAGCCGACCACATACAAGGGCGCCAAGGGCCAGCGCATCCACAGCCGGATGGTGGCGATCATCACGTAATAGACGATCAGCACCGCCGCGACCGCGCCATGCATGCCCATCTTGAAGAAGGTGTCCAGCTGGAACCCCAGCGTCGGCAGGCCGACGAAACCCAGAACCGCGCTCGACCGCAGGCCGCATTCCAGCCGGTAAAGCACGTAGATGCCGATCTCGCGCAGCGCCAGCGGCAGGCGGGCGAAGAAATGCACCGAGACGAAATCCGCCCCCGGCGGCAGCACGGCGGCGGGGCGGGGGTCGGCCTCGTCGAGGTATTCCGAGAACACCTTGGCGAAGATGCCGGCATAGGGAATGGCGATCGCCAGAACCCCGGTGGTCGCCGACAGGCCGGTGACCTGCAACAGCAGGATCGCCCAGAACAGTTCGTGGATCGAGCGGATGGCGATGCAGAACAGCCGGATCGGCCCGAAACGATAAAGCGGTGCCAGCAGGAAGCCCGAGACCGCCCCCGCCGCCACGCCGCAGACCGCGAAGGCCACGGTCAGCACCGCCGCATGGCTCAGGCTGCCCAGCGCCGAGAAATCCGGCGACAGCAGCCCGGCGCCCATCCGGCCAAGCTCGGCCCATGGGTCGTGCCCGGCCAGCCGGAAGTCGGCCACCGGCAGAAGCGCGATCGCCAGCGCGACGAAGGCGGCCGCGGTGCCGACCCGGCCTAGCCGCAGCCCCTTGGGATCGGCCCGCTTGGGGTCAGTGGCGGTATAGGACATGAAGTTCCTCGTCCGTGACCGCATCCGCCGGACGGTCGAAGACGATCCGCCCGCCCTTGATGCCCCCGCCCTTGATGCCGACGATCCGCGTGGCGACCGAGCGCGCCAGATCGACATCGTGCAGCGCGAGCAGCAGCGTGGGGAAGCGCGCCGCGATCCCGGCCACCAGCGCCGCGGCCTGACGTTCATCGACCGACGAGACCGGCTCGTCGGCGATCAGCACATGCCCGCCGCGATGGATGGCGCGGGCCAGCGCGGTGCGTTGCTTCTGCCCGCCCGAGAGCGATTCCACCGGTTTGCGCTCCAGCCCTTCCAGCCCGACGACCGACAGCACCTCGCCCACCCGGCGGCGCTGTGACGGGAAGGGCCGGACCAGGTTGGCAAGGTTGTAAAGCGCGCCGCGTTCATCGAGCCGCCCCATATAGACGTTGTGGAACACGGAAAGCTGCGGCACCAGCCCGTGTTCCTGCGGCACCAGCGCGATGCCCGCGCCGGTGCCGCCCTCGTTCATCCGCCGCCATGCCGCGTTCAGCAGCGTGCTTTTCCCCGCGCCGGAACGGCCGAGCAGCACCACCCGCTCGCCCGGTTCCAGCGCGAAATCGACATCGGCAAGCACCGTGGTGCGACCGTAGGAAAAGGTCTCGCCCGCGAAACGCAGCATCGCCCGCCCCGTCAGTCGAGGATGCCGAGCGCGCGGCCGGTATCGAGGATGGGACCGTAGTCGTCGTTGGTGGCCTCGACGAAGGCGGCGCGCGGGAAGGAGGCCAGCAGGTCCGGGTCGTCCATGCCGATCAGCGCCGCCTTGACCCGTTCGGTAAAGCCCTCGCCCCAGCGGGCGTCGGCGTCGCCCCGGATCGTCCAGTTGTAATCGGGATAGGGCGGCGTCTGCCAGATCACCCGCGTGGTCTCCACCTCGGGCGCGCCCTCGGCCTCGGCGGTGTCGTAGACCGTGTAGTTGAGCGCGCCGATCTGGAAGGCGCCGGTCGAGACCAGCCGCAGTGTCTGGCCGTGGTCGCCCGAAAAACCCACCTGCGAGAAGAATTCGTCCGGCGCCTGGCCCGTATTCTCGCGGATGTAGAATTCGGGGAACAGCCGCCCCGAGGTCGAGGTCTGGGCGCCGAAGGTGAAGCTCATCCCCTCGGCCCCGGCGGGGAAGTCGTCCGAGCGTTCCAGCCCGGTGCTGTCATGGGCGATGAAATAGGAGATGAAGTTCATGTCCTCGTCGCCCTGCGCCAGCGCCTGCGATCCGGGCACGGCCAGCCGCGCCTGCACGCCGGAAAGCCCGCCGAACCACGCCAGCTGGATCTGGTCGTTGCGGAAGGCGACCACCGAGGCGGCGTAGTCCTTGACCGGCACGTATTGCACCGGCACCCCCAGTTCCTCCTGAAGGTAGGCGGCGACATTGCCGAACCGTTCCATCAGCCGGGTCTCGTCGTCGTCGGGGATGGCCGAGAAATAAAGCGTGGGTGTCTGGGCGCCCGCCGCCGCGATGCCGAGCACAAGGCCGACCGCAGCGACCGCGCCGCCAAAAAGGCGATGCATGTCGTTTCTCCCGTTGGGGTTTGATCTGGCCCGGACCCATGCCATCCGCCGGGGCGGCACCGCCGCCCGCCCGCCGCCGCGGCCCGCCACGCAGGGGGACGCATCCGCATCCCGATGTTGCGCGCTTTGCTGCCGAGGCCCGGCCGTCAGGAGCGCACACGGCGCATCGGCCGGACGATCAGGGTCCGAAAACGACGGTAGCAGCGCCCCGGCGCAAGTCAAGCGGGCATCCGCCGCCGTTGCGGCAGGCCGCCGTTTTCCCGCCCGCGCCGGTGTGATATCCTGTTCGGGTGATTCCGTTTCCGGGGGCCCTTGTCGTGTGGAAATCCTTGCCAAAACTCGTGCGTCTCTACATCACCCATGTCGCCATCGGCTTCGGCATCGCCGTGGCCTTCGTGGCGATGCTGCTTGTGGCCGATGTGGCCGGGCTGCGGCATCTGGTGCTTGAGACCCGCGGCGGCTGGATCGGCGGGGTAATGATCCTGATCTCAAGCTGGGTGGTCTTCGCCGGGGTGCAGTTCGCCATCGCGGTGATGCGGCTTGCCGAAAAGCCCGGGGCCCCGAAGGGCGGCAACCGCGCGCCATCGCGCTGGTGGGGCGCGCGGCCGGTCGCGGTGCCGACCGCTGCGCGCGGGCCGAAGCAGGTGTCCGGCCGGATCGGGCGCTGAAAGCGGGGCGCCGGGCGCTAGGGGGCGGAAAAGGCGCGGGAACCGCCGGAACCGTGGAGGCTGTGATTTCCCGAGAGCCTGACGAATCAGGTGGGCGCCAGATACCGGGACCACGGTCCCGGCAGAGCCAGCTCCCTCGGACTTGCTTATCGGCCACTGGAAAAGGGCCTCGCACGAGAGGGGCAGAACCCGCCGGACAGAGGTAAGGCGGATGCGCGGGCCGCACAAGGGGGAGGGCCGGAAAGAAGCGCCGGAATATCGGCTGGCCGGGCAGGGGGCCGTCTGCCCCCTCTTGGTCGGCTGCGCCGCCCAATTCACCCCCCGAGGATATTTCCTTCAAGGCGAAAGAATATTGAAGACGTCCCTTCTTCTGCCCTTCCCGGGGGTCCGGGTCGGGCCGTCGCAGGGCCGTCTTACGGCCATGGCAGCGAGAACGTCTTGACGTTGGTATGGGCTTTCATGGCCTCGATGACGCCTTCCTTGGTGCCGTTGCCGCTGTCCTTGATGCCGCCGAAGGGGGACATCTCGATCCGGTAGCCGGGGACTTCCCAGATGTTGACGGTGCCGACCTTCAGCCCCTTGATGTAGTGCTGCATCCGGCGGAAGTCGTTGGTGCAGACCCCGGACGATGGGGATCACCGGGCCGAAGGTCTCCTCCATCACCAGTTCCGAGCCGTGCGGCACCCGGTCCACCACGATGGGGGGCAGGAGCGCGCCCTGCCGTCCGGGATGGTGGACCGGGCGCCGCGGCCCGTGACGCCGCCCTCGGCCCGGTGCGCCTTCAGCGCCTCGATGAAGGCGGCGACGACATGGGTGGGCGGGGTGAAGCGCCACTGGCCGGTCTTCTCCATCGCCGCCCATTGCGCGTGGACGTCGAGGCTGAGCGAATGGCCGACCCCCTTCGCCGCCTCCAGCGCGGTCTTGCGGGCGATGACGAAGCCGAAGCCCGGCACTCCCTCCGGGCGGATGCGGCGAGTCGCATCGTGGCCGGGCCACGGTTCCGGGCGCAGATTGGACCGGGGCGAGATATCCGTAAAATCGTTATTTTCTATCAATGCATCGCTTGCATCCATGCTTTTGCTCCGACTTCATCTTGCCGAAAATACTCCCGCCGGAGGGTGAGCGGCGTCTCGGAAACGTGCCAGTGGCACGTTTCAGCCGCGAACGGGTGCCCCGTGGGCGCCCCGGATCGCGCGCGTCAGCGCGGCGCCCGGCCCAACGCCTTGTCGCGCGCGCAAGCGCGCCACAAGGGGGCGGGAGCCCCTTGGCCCCGCCACGGGCCCGGTTCACCACCGCCGCCAGCGCCCCATGACCTCGGTGATGTCGTCGAGGCTCAGCCGCGCCACGCGGCGCGGCACGAGGATGATCTCCTCCTGCTCGGGCGAGGTCGAGGCGCCGAGATTGTGGCGCGCATGGCTGCGGTCCGTCTGGCTGGCCCGTCCGCGCCAGCGCCGGATCGTCGTCTGCGACACCCCCAACTCGCGGGCCGGTTCCGCCACCGGCTTCCCGCTCGCCTGGATATAAGCCCGCGTCCGCGGGGGCCCGTCGCATTCGCATGAAGACGACGTTCCATCAGATCACTCCAAGCTGCCGCAGCAACACCATGCCACGAACAACCCCGACCGAAGAAAGTCAATCTGACGGAACAAAACACGCAGGGCGGTGCAGGGTGCGCTTCAGCGCACCATCCCCGGCCCGGCATCACGCAACGGCCGCTGCCCAGCGACGCTCAGCGGCGGCGGTCGCGCCGGGCGCTCATCGGTTGGAAGGCGACGCCGACATGGGCCTCGCAATAGGGCTTGCCCGGCTGGGCGGGCAGGCCGCAGAACCAGAATTCCTCGGTCGCCGGATCGCCGATCGGCCATTTGCAGGTGCGTTCGGTCAGTTCCATCAGCGAGAGCTTGCGGGCGCGTTTCTCGACCTCGCGCACCGAGGCCAGCGCCTCGGGGCTGATCTCGTTCGCGGCGGGCTGGGGCGGCAGCGGCTGGCCCGCGGGCACCACCAGCTTGCGCAACACCGGCTGGGGGGCCGGGGGGGCGGGCGCGGGGTCGGGCTGCGCGTCGGATTGTGCGGGGGGCTGGCCGCAGGGGGCGGCTTCGGCGGGCGCGGCTTCGGCGGGCCGGGGCGGGGCCTCGGCCTGCGGCTCCTCGCGCGGGGCGGCGGCCGGAGCGCGGTTCGACAGGCCGAGCCGGTGCACCTTGCCGATCACCGCATTGCGGGTGACGCCGCCGAGTTCCTTGGCGATCTGACTCGCGCTCTGGCCCTCGGCCCACATTTTCTTGAGCGTCTCGACGCGCTCATCGGTCCAGGACATCGGTGGCCTCCGGCTCTGGCGGACGGATCGGGCGATACGTCCGGCCCCGGCGGCGGTCCGGGGCGGGGGTAGGGATTTCCGGCGGATTGTAGCCGGGACGGGACCAGATACAAGGCGGCGGGCGCGGATGCAAGCGGCGTGGACGTCGCGGTTCCGTCGGAAAGGGGGCGGAAGAGCCGGGCGGGGGCACGGTTTTGCCCGGAACAAGGTGTGAAACAGTCCGGCGGCCGACCGCCCGGGGGCATAACCCCCCGCCGCCCCCTGTCGCCCGAGGCGCCGCCGGGGTAGAAGGGCGCAAGCGTCCAGCCCCGGGGGAGTCCATGACCAACGCCATCCGACCCGATATCCCGCCCGCGATGCCCCCCTCTGCGATGCCCCCCGACGGCCATGGGCAGGACAGCCACGGGCAGCGCCGTTTCGGGCGGATCAACCGGCTTGGGCTGCTGACGCTGATCGAGCGCGAGGTGCTGCGGTTCCTCGTGGTCTGGACCCAGACCCTGCTGGCGCCCCTGGTGACGGCGGCGCTGTTCCTTGCGGTCTTCGCGCTGGCGATCGGCCCGGCACGGGGCGATGTGCGGGGGGTGCCGTTCCTCGACTTTCTCGCGCCCGGCATCCTGATGATGACGGTGATCCAGAACGCCTTTGCCAATACCTCGTCGTCGCTGCTCATCTCCAAGGTGCAGGGAAATATCGTCGATACGTTGATGCCGCCCCTGTCGCCCGCCGAACTGATGGTCGGCTATCTGGTCGGCGCGCTGGCGCGCGGGCTGGCAATCGGCGGGCTGGTGGTGGCGGGGTTGTGGCTGGGCCTCCGGATCGTGCCGGTCTCGCCGGGGTGGACGCTGGCCTTCATCGTGCTGGGGGCGCTGATGCTGGGGGCGGCGGGGATCGTCGCGGGGATCTGGGCCGGGCGCTTCGACCAGATGGCGGCGCTGACGAATTTCGTGGTGGTGCCGCTTTCGTTCCTGTCGGGCACCTTCTATTCGGTGGACAGCCTGCCGCAAGCGCTGCAACTGGTCACCCGGTTCAACCCGGTGTTCTACCTGATCGACGGGGTGCGCCATGGCATGACCGGGGTGTCGGACGCCCTGCCGCTGCACGGGCTGCTGATCTGCATCGCCACGGTGATGGCGCTGGCCGGGCTGGGCTGGCACTGGTTCCGCCGGGGCTACCGGCTGAAACCGTAGAGGGGTTCCGGGCAAGGTGGACATCGCTTTTCGGGTTCGCAAAGGCGGTGTCTGCAAACCGTGTCGGGAGGTTGGGCAGTCAGGAGCGCAACTTTTGCCCGAAACGCCAGCCCGGAACAGCCGCGTCAGCGGCCCGGGCAGCGGCCGACCGCCCGGACGGGCGGCCGCTATTGCAACGTATCAACATGCACATACGTCGGGGTATTCGGCACCATAAACTGCCAGACCACTAGCGTTGCAGCGGCCCCCCGCGGTCGGCCGCTGCCCTCTGTTGTGCAACACATTTGCCTCGGGAAGCTATACTGCCAACACGCAAGACAGACACTGCCAAACACGAAAGCCCCCCGCCCCCGCCCGCCGGTTCAGCCCGCCGAGCGTTCGGCCCAGCCCGCGAAGATCTTTTCCAGGATCACCACGATGTAGAACAGGAAGATCCCGAGGAAGGCCAGCGCGATCAGCACCGCGAACATCAGCGGATAATTGGCGTTGATCTTGCCCGAATCGAACAGCGCCCCGAGGCCGCGGCCATGGGGTTCGACGATCTCCATCAGGTTGGTGCCGATGAACGCCAGCGTCACCGCCACCTTCAGCGCGCCGAAGAACTCGGGCAGGGTCTTGGGCAGGGCGATCTTCCAGAAGATCGTCAGCTTCGACGCCCCCAGCGCCCGCAGGATGTCGCGATACTCGGGCTCCAGCGTCGAAAGCCCGATCGAGACCGAAACCGCGATCGGAAAGAACGAGATCATGAAGGCGATCAGCACCGTGTTGAAATCGTGCTGGCCGACGAACAGCAGCGCGATCACCGGAACCACCGTGGCCTTGGGCACCGCGTTGAACCCGACCAGAAGCGGATAAAGCGCGTCGCGCATGTATTTCGAGAACCCCATCACCATGCCCAGCGCGGTGCCGAAGGCGACCGCCAGCAACAGCCCCACCACGGTGCGCCACAGGGTTTCCCAGCCCTGCGACAGGAACAGGTGGCGGAACCGCCAGAACGCGGGCCAGAGGTCCGAGGGCGCGGCCATGACATAGGTCGGCCAGCCGCGATACCATACCAGCCATTCCCAGGCGGCCAGCAGCACGGCGATGGCGATCAGGGGCGGGGCGATCTTGCGCAGGGTCTCCATCAGCGGGCCTCCGTGACCGGCTGGCGGCCCTGCGCGATCTCGATCTGGTCGCGCAGCGTGGCCAGCATGGCGACCGCCTCGGGTTCATACAGCATGGAAATGGGCCGGGGCGCGGGCTGTTCGACCTTCATCCGGTATTGCACCCTTGCCGGGCGGTCGGACAGCACGATGACCTCGTCGGCCAGATAGACGCTTTCGCGCAGGTCATGGGTGATCAGCAGCGCGGTGAACGGCTCTTCGGCCCGCAGCCGGTGCATGAGCTGCCACAGATCCTCGCGGGTGAAGGCGTCGAGCGCGCCGAAGGGTTCGTCCATGATCAGTACCTCGGGCTTGTGAACGATGGAGCGGCAGAGCGAGGCCCGCTGCCGCATCCCGCCCGACAGTTCCGAGGGCCGCTTGTCCTCGAACCCGGCAAGGCCCACCAGCGCCAGCAACTCCCGCGCCCGCGCCTCCTTCTTCGCCTTCGGCATCCCCGGTGCGACGATCTCCAGCGGCAGGATCACGTTTTGCAGGATGGTGCGCCACTCCAGCAGCACCGGGTTCTGGAACGCCATGCCCACGGTCTTGCGCGGCGATTTCACCCGCTCGCCGTGCAGCCAGACCTCGCCCGTATCGGGCTTCATCAGCCCGGCGATCAGCCGCGTGAGCGTGGACTTGCCGCAGCCCGAGGGGCCGACCACGGCGCAGAACGCGCCCTCCGGGATCGACAGCGCAAGATCGTCGAGTACCGGAAGCGGGCCGGCTGCGGTATGATAGGCGTGGGTCACGCCGCGGATTTCGACAAGATCGGACATGGCGGCGGCGCGGCCTCCTGACAGGTTCGGGAAGGAAAAGGGGGGGGCGCGGGCCGCGCGCCCCCGGGCCGGATCAGTCCGACAGGGCCAGGCTGCCGTCATCGGGCAGATAGGCGTCGGTATAGTAGAGATCGGGCGTCGGATCGTTCTCGAACTCGTAGATTTCCTTCAACTGTTCGATCGAGCGGGCATAGCGGTCCGGATCGATCCCGCCCATGCCGTTTTCCCGCACCCAGTCGGTCAGCACATTGGCATCGAGCGCCAGTTGCAGCCGCCGGGTCTCCAGTTCCAGATCCGAAGCGGGGGTGCGCGGGATCATCTGCGCCACCGCCGCCGCCGGGTCGTCTATCGCATCCTGCCAGCCCTTCGCGGTGGCGCGGATGAAGCCGGTGACCAACTCCGGGTTCGCGCTTGCGAAGTCGGTGTTCACGATCACCGCGTTGCCGTAATATTCCACCCCGTAATCGGCCATCAGGAAGACCGAGATATCATCCTCGGGCACGCCGAGTCGCGAGAGCCCGAGGAACACCGAGAAGGAAAACCCCGTCACCGCATCGACCTGCCCTTCGGCCAGCATCGGCTCGCGCGTGGGGAAACCCACCGGCTCCACCGTGATCCGGTCCATGTCCAGATCGTTGGCGCGGGCGAAGGCGGGGAACTGCGACCAGGCCCCGTCGGGCGGCGGCGCGCCCAGCACCCGGCCGTGGATGTCGTGCAGCGTCTCGATCCCCCGCGACTTGCGCCCGACCATCGAGGCGGCGGGCTTGTCATAGACCATCATCACCGCGGTCACGGGCGCGCCGGGGTTCTGGTCAAGAAACCGCGCGATCGAGTTCATGTCGGCGAAGCCGAAGGGAAAGGCGCCGGTCGCCACCTTGGGAATCGCGTCGAGCGAGCCCTGTCCGGCCTGGATCTCGACCGTCATGCCCTCGGCGGCGTAATGGCCGTTGTCGATGGCGGCGAAATAGGGTGCGGCCGGTCCCTCGAACCGCCAGTCGAGCGCGAAGTTGATCGGGGTCTGGGCGGCGGCGGCGCCGGTCAGGGCAAGGCCCGCGGCCAGCGGGGCGATAAAGCGTTGAAACACCGGATACCTCCTGTCGTTTTCTTTCTGCTGCGGATCGTTTCGCGCGGCTGTCGGGGATGTTCCGGGCCGCGCGCCGCCCACATGCCTTTCCGCAGCAAAGCAGAGCGGCCCGCCCGAAATCAAGGCAAATCATCGGCGGGCAGCGCGAATCGGGCCAGTTCAACCGTGGGTGGTGGCGGAAAGCGCGGCGACGACGGGGCTGAAACCGGCGGCCTTCAGCGAGGCCCCGCCGACCAGCGCGCCATCGACCTCCGGCAGCGCGAAGATCGCGGCGGCATTGCCGGGCTTGACCGACCCGCCGTAAAGGATCGGCACTACCCCCGCCGCCGGGCCGAACCGCGCGGTCAGGCGTTCGCGCAGGAAACCGTGGGCGGCGGCGATCTCGTCAGGGGCGGGGGTGCGGCCGGTGCCGATGGCCCAGACCGGCTCGTAGGCGATCACCAGCGCCGCCGGGTCGGCCGTGCCGGGCAGCGATCCGGCAAGCTGTGCCCCGAGCATGTCGAGCGTCCGGCCCGCATCGCGCTCGGCCTCGGTCTCGCCAAGGCAGATCACCGGGATCAGCCCCCCGGCGATGGCGGCCCCGGCCTTGGCGGCGACCAGCGCGTCGCTTTCGCCATGATCGGTGCGGCGTTCGGAATGGCCGAGAATCACATGGGATGCCCCGGCATCGCGCAGCATCGCGGCGGAGATGTCGCCGGTATGCGCCCCCGCCGCCGCCGGGTGGCAATCCTGCCCGCCCAGCGCGATCCGGCCCGCCGCGACCCCGGCCATCCGGTGCAGCAGCGTCGCGGGCGGGCAGATCAGGACATCGCAGCCGGGCCGGCCGGCAGGCAGGGCGGGGGGCAGCGCGGCGATCAGCGCCGTCACCTCGGCCAGATCGGCGGCGGTGCCATGCATCTTCCAGTTTCCGGCGGCCAGCTTGCGGCGCATGTCTGCCTCATCCGTGGTTGTACGGGCAGCAATAGGGGATTCGCGCGCCGGGGGGAACCGCCGCGCGCAATGTTCTCTCAGGTCGCCGCGCCGCCGACCGTCAGCCCGCCGATCAGCAGCGAGGGCTGCCCCACCCCCACCGGCACCCATTGCCCCTGCTTGCCGCAGTTGCCGATCCCCGGGTCCAGCGCCATGTCGTTGCCGATCCCGCGCACCATGCGCAGCGCGGTCGGGCCGTCGCCGATCAGTGTCGCGCCCTTGACCGGGGCGCCGATCACGCCGTTCTTCACCCGGTACGCCTCGGTGCAGGAGAACACGAACTTGCCGTTGGTGATATCGACCTGCCCGCCGCCGAAGCCGACCGCGTAGATGCCGTCCTTCAGATCGGCAAGCATCGCCGCCGGGTCGGAAACGCCCGACAGCATGTAGGTGTTGGTCATGCGCGGCATCGGGATATGGGCGTGGCTTTCGCGCCGCCCGTTGCCGGTGGGCGCCACCCCCATCAGCCGGGCGTTCTGGCGGTCCTGCATGTAGCCGGTCAGGATGCCGTCCTCGATCAGCACGGTGCGGCCCGAGGGCGTGCCCTCGTCGTCGATCGAGATCGAGCCGCGCCGGTCCGGCAGCGTGCCGTCGTCGAGCACCGTCACCCCCGGCGCCGCCACCCGCTGCCCCATCAGCCCGGCAAAGGCCGAGGTGCCCTTGCGGTTGAAATCGCCCTCGAGCCCGTGGCCCACCGCCTCGTGCAGCAGGATGCCCGGCCAGCCGGGGCCGAGCAGCACATCCATCACCCCCGCGGGCGCATCCACCGCGCCGAGGTTCACCAGCGCGATGCGCAGCGCCTCGCGCACCGTGTCCCGCCAGCGGCCGGACTCCATCAGCGGCGCCAGCCCGTGACGGCCGCCCCCCCCGGCGCTGCCCTGTTCGCGCCGCCCGCCCTCATCGACGATGACTGCGACATTAAGCCGCGCCATGGGCCGCGTATCGGCCAGGCGCAGCCCCTCGGGGCGCAGGATTTCCACCTCCTGGAAGCTGGCGGAAAGGCTGGCCGTGACCTGCACCACCCGCGGATCGAGCGCGCGGGCGAAGGCGTCGATTTCGCGCAGCAGATCGATTCGCGCGGCGAAGACACTGCCCGCCAGCGGGTCGGCGTCGCTGTAAAGGCGGCGGTTGGTACCGGCGGGCGGCGGTGCCATCACCCCGCCGCCGCTGCCCACCGCAAGCCGTGCGGTGGCGGTGGCGCGGCGCAACGCTGCTTCGGAAATCTCGGTGGAATGGGCGTATCCGGCGACCTCTCCGCTGACCGCGCGCAGCCCGAAACCCTCGGACGCGTCATAGCTGGCCGAGCGGATGCGCCCGTCGTCAAGCACCAGTGCTTCGGAGCGGCGGCGCTCCAGGAACAGTTCGCCATCCTCGGCCCCCGCAAGCGCGTCGCGCAAAAGCCGCAGAGCCGCGCCCTCGTCGATCAGGGTTTCGAACGGGCGGAAAGGGTCGTCAACCATGGCTGTCCTTGATCTAGGTCATGCAGGGACGGATTGTCGCAATGATTAGCTTGTCCCTACGCGCACAATATGGTTTCACCAAGACATGGGAACAACGGGATTCTGCCCGGCGTGCCGGGGAGATGCCAGAAAGATCCTGAAAGATGCGGTGACAAGGCCGCGCCATGCACGGGAACACACGGGAACTGAACATGCGATTTTGGACCTCATTCGCGGGCTTCGGCGCCGCCGCAGCCGCCCTTGCAGCCGCCCCCGCCGCGCTCGCGCAGGAGGGGCTTGCGGTCATCGGCGTACCCCAGCCCCGCGGCATCGGGTTCCAGCCCGCCGCGACCGAACTTGCCCGCGATCTCCAGTGGCTCGACGGGATGATCCTGTGGATCATCACCGGGGTGACCGTCCTGGTGACCGGGCTGCTGCTGATCGTGGCGGTGCGCCACAACAGAAGGGTAAACCCGACGCCCGCGCGCTTTACCCACAACACGACGCTGGAAATCGGCTGGACGCTGGTCCCGGTGCTGATCCTGGTGTTCATCGGCGCCTTCTCGCTGCCGGTGCTGTTCAAGCAGATGGAAATTCCGGAAGCCGACGTGACCGTCAAGGTCACCGGCAAGCAATGGTTCTGGACCTACGAATACCCCGACCATGAGATGGAATTCGACAGCTACATGATCGGCGCCCCGGCGACCGGCGGCGACTACCGCCTGACCCCCGAGGTCGAGGCCGACCTGGTGGCGGCGGGCTATTCGCGCGACGAATTCCTGCTGGCGACCGACACGGCCATGGTGGTGCCGGTGGGCAAGAACGTGGTGGTGCAGGTGACCGGCGCCGACGTCATCCATTCCTGGACCGTCCCGGCCTTCGGGGTAAAGCAGGACGGCGTGCCGGGGCGGCTGGCCGAGCTGTGGTTCAACGCCGAGGAAGAGGGCGTCTATTTCGGCCAGTGTTCGGAACTGTGCGGCATCGCCCACGCCTATATGCCGATCACCGTCAAGGTCGTCAGCGAAGCGGCCTATGAGGAATGGCTCGACGCCACGATCGAGGAATACGGCGGCATCCCGCGCAACACCGACCTGGCCGCGGCGAACTGAGCAAGGGGCGGGATGCGGGAAAAACCGCGAAACCAGCAGCAAGGCAGGGGCGCGGCCGCGCAAGGGCCGCACCCCGGCAGGGGGGGTGACAAGCCCCCATCGGGAGACGACCGGAAATGAGTGACATGCGCGCCGATGACATGACCGGCATGATGGGCCGCCCCGCCGGGGCCGCCCCCGAACGGGCGGGTGAGGCCGGATTCGGCGATTACCTCGCGCTTCTGAAGCCGCGGGTGATGTCGCTGGTGGTGTTCACCGCGCTGGTGGGCCTGCTGGTCGCGCCGGGCGGGGTGCATCCGTTCATCGCGCTGGCCTCGATCCTGTTCATCGCGCTGGGCGCGGGGGCTTCGGGCGCGCTCAACATGTGGTGGGATGCCGATATCGACGTGGTGATGAAGCGCACCCGGTCGCGCCCCGTGCCCGCCGGGCGGGTGGACGCGGGCGAGGCGCTGGGGCTTGGCCTTGCGCTTTCGGGAATCGCGGTGGTGATGCTGGGGCTTGCGGCCAACTGGCTGGCGGCCGGGCTGCTGGCCTTCACCATATTCTTCTATGCGGTGATCTATACCATCTGGCTCAAGCGGCTGACACCGCAGAACATCGTGATCGGCGGCGCCGCCGGGGCCTTCCCGCCGATGATCGGCTGGGCGGTGGCCACCGGGGGCGTGTCGCTGGAAAGCGTGATGATGTTCCTTCTGATCTTCATGTGGACGCCGCCGCATTTCTGGGCGCTGGCGCTGTTCATGAACTCGGATTACGAGAAGGCGGGCGTGCCGATGCTGACCGTGACCCACGGGCGGCGGGTGACGCGCAACCATGTGCTGGTCTATACGCTGGCGCTGGTGCCCTTCGCGATCGGCACCGCCTTCACCGGGATCGGCGGGCCGGTCTATCTGGCCACCGCGCTGGTCCTGAACGCGATCTTCGTCACCGGGGCCTGGCGGATCTGGCGCCGCGACGAGGCGGCGGCCGGGGCCGACCGCTACGCGGCGGAAAAGCGGTTCTTCGCCTTCTCGCTGCTGTATCTGTTCCTGCATTTCGGGGCGCTTCTGGCCGAGGCCGCGCTGCGTCCCTTCGGGTTCGGGGGATGGTGATGGCCTTCCGTCCGGATCACGAGATTCACCGCCGCCGCTTCGGCCGCAACCTCGGGTTGGGGCTGGTGCTGGCGGCATTCGTGGCGCTGGTGTTCGGGCTTACCATCGTCAAGGTTTCGCTGACCGGGCCCGAGGCGCTGGAAGGCTTCGACCATACGCTGCGCCCGGGGCTGGTGTCACCTCAGGAGGCGCAGTGATGGCCGGGCCGAAACTTTCCTCGCAACAGGCGACCGCGCTGCGGCTGACCGGCGTTGCCGTGCTGATGGCGTCGCTGTCGTTCGCCGCGGTGCCGTTCTACGACTGGTTCTGTCGCGTCACCGGCTTCGGCGGCACCACCGGCGTGTCGGTCGCGGCGCCCGGCGCGGTGCTCGACCGCACCATGCGGGTGCGCTTCGACGCATCGAAGGATCGCGACATGCCCTGGGAGTTCCGCCCGGCGCAGCGCGAGATGGAGATCCGCATCGGCGAGGTCGGGCTGGCCTTCTACGAAGCCTACAACCCCACCGACAAGCCCATTGCCGGAACGGCGAGCTACAACGTCGCCCCGTTCTCGGCCGGGGGCTATTTCGCCAAGATCGACTGTTTCTGCTTCGAGATGCAGGTGCTGCAACCCGGCGAACGGATGATGATGCCGGTGACCTTCTACATCGACCCGGAAATCGTCGATCACCGCGAGGCGAAGTATCTCCGGCAGATCACCCTGTCCTACACATTCCACAAGACCGACATCCCCGAGGACACTGCGGCCCTTGCGCCGCAGGGGCCGCGGGCGGTGGCGAACTAGAAGATCCAGCGAGGGACCGCGATCATGGCGCATTCCAAGAACCACGACTACCATATCCTGCCGCCGTCGCTCTGGCCGCTGCTTGGCGGGGTGAGTGCCTTTGTCATGCTGTTCGGGGCGGTGATGTGGATGAAGGACATCACGCCATGGATGTTCTTCATCGGGCTGGCCGCGGTGCTTTACACCATGTTCGGCTGGTGGTCCGAGGTGGCGCACGAAGGCCAGACCGGCGATCATACCCCGGTGGTCCAGGTGGGGCTGCGCTATGGCTTCATCCTGTTCATCATCTCCGAGGTGATGTTCTTCACGGCCTGGTTCTGGAGCTTCTTCAAACACGCGCTTTATCCGATCCATCCCGACGGGATCTCGCCGATGGTCGATGGCCCATGGCCGCCGGCGGGGATCGAGACCTTCGACCCCTGGCACCTGCCGCTGATCAACACGCTGATCCTGCTGTGCTCGGGCGCGGCGGCGACCTGGGCGCATCATGCGCTGGCGCATGAGAACAATCGCCGCGATCTGGTGACCGGGCTGGCGCTGGCGATCGCGCTGGGGGTGCTGTTCACGCTCTTTCAGGCTTATGAATACAGCCATGCGGGCTTCGGTTTCGCCGGCAACATCTACGGCGCCAACTTCTTCATGGCCACCGGGTTCCACGGGTTCCATATCGTCATCGGCACGATCTTCCTGACGGTCTGTCTGGTGCGCGCGATCAAGGGCCATTTCACCCAGCAGCAGCATGTGGGGCTGGAGGCGGCGGCCTGGTACTGGCACTTCGTCGATGTGGTCTGGCTGTTCCTGTTCTTCGCGATCTACGTCTGGGGCCGCTGATCCGGGCGGGCCGGCCCTTGCGGGCCGGGACGGCATGAGGCTAAGGGAGGGCGCGGGCCGGATGGTCCGCGCTTTCGCTTTCCGCCCCGGCGGCGGCGCGGGCGGAGGGTGCGGAATCGAGTATTTGGGGCAAGATGAAGTTCAGGGGGATTCGGTCGTGAACCGGCGGGCGTCTGGCTGGGGGCGGATCGTGCTGCCCTTGATCTTCGGGCTTGCGGGCGCGGCGATCCTGATCGGGCTGGGCACCTGGCAGGTGCAGCGGCTGGCGTGGAAACAGGGCGTGCTGGCCGAGATCGGGGCGCGCATCCTTGATGCGCCGGTCGCGCTGCCCGCGGCGCCGGACCCCGCGGCCGACCGCTACCTCTCCGTAGCGGTCGAGGGCCGCCTGACCGGCGAGGGGCTGGAGGTTCTGGTCAGCCGCAAGCGCATCGGCCCCGGTTACCGGGTGATCGCGGTGCTGGAGACCGGCCCGGAAGCCGGCGGCGGCCGCCGCATCCTGATCGACCGGGGGTTCCTGCCCGAGGCCGCGCGCGGCGCCGCCCGGCCCGAGGGCGGGACCGCGATCACCGGCAACCTGCACTGGCCCGACGAGGTGGACAGTTTCACCCCCGAACCCGACGCGGCCACCGGCCTGTGGTTCGCCCGCGACCTGCCCGCGATGGCGGCGGCGCTGGGAACGGAGGCCGTGCTGGTCGTCCAGCGCGACCCCACGCCGCTTGACGGCGCGGTCGAGCCGATGCCGGTGGACACCGCCTCGATTCCGAACGACCATCTGCAATATGCCGTCACATGGTATCTTCTTGCGCTGGTGTGGCTGGGGATGACAGGGCTGTTCGTCTGGCGTATCTGGCAGCGGCGGGAATGAGGATGATCGGATGAGATACGTCTCCACCAGGGGCGCGGCCCCCGAACTGGATTTCGGGCAAGCGATGATGACCGGGCTTGCCCGCGACGGCGGGCTTTACGTGCCCGGCTCGGTTCCGGTGCTGCGCCCCGGGGAGATCGCGGCGCTGGCGGGGCTGGGCTATGAGGAGGTCGCCTTTCGCATCCTGCGCCCCTTTACCGGCGACACGTTCGGTCCCGACGAGTTGCAGGGGCTGATCGCCGGTGCCTATGCGGGTTTCGCCCATGCCGCCCGCGCGCCGCTGGTGCAGCTTGGCCCCAACCACTTCCTGCTGGAGCTGTTCCACGGCCCGACGCTGGCGTTCAAGGATTTCGCCATGCAGCTGATCGGCCGGATGATGCAGGCGGTGCTGGCCAGGTCGGGCGAGCGGATCACCATCGTCGGCGCCACCTCGGGCGATACCGGATCGGCGGCGATCGAGGCGTTCCGGGGGCTGGCCAACGTCGATGTGTTCATCCTGTTCCCGCATGGCCGGGTGTCCGAGGTGCAGCGCCGCCAGATGACCACGCCCGCGGAAGCGAACGTCCATGCGCTGGCGCTCGACGGCGATTTCGACGACTGCCAGGCGCGGCTGAAGGACATGTTCAACGATTTTTCGTTCCGCGACCGGGTGGGGCTGGCGGGGGTGAACAGCATCAACTGGGCCCGGGTGCTGGCGCAGGTGGTGTATTACTTCACCGCCGCCGTGTCGCTTGGCGCCCCGCACCGCAAGGTCGCCTTCACCGTGCCCACCGGCAATTTCGGCGATATCTACGCCGGCTCCATCGCCCGGGCCATGGGCCTGCCCATCGAGCGGCTGGTGATCGCCACCAACCAGAACGACATATTGCACCGCACGCTCACCACCGGCGAATACCGCACCGGCACGGTCGCGCCCTCGATCAGCCCCTCGATGGATATCCAGGTCTCGTCGAATTTCGAACGTGCGCTGTTCGACGCCTACGGGCGTGACGGCAGCGCGGTGGCGCGGCAGATGGAGGAGTTGAAGGCCAGGGGCGGCTTCAACGTCAGCCGGGGCGCGCTGCAATATCTGCGCGACAGCTTCGCCTCGGGCCGCGCTTCGGAGGAGGAGACCACCCACACCATCGCCCGGATGCGGCAGGAGACCGGCGAGGTCCTGTGCCCCCATTCGGCGGTGGGCGTGAAGGTCGCGGCCGAGCATCTGTCCACCGTGCCGATGGTCACGCTGGCCACCGCCCACCCCGCCAAGTTCCCCGATGCGGTCGAGGCCGCCACCGGCAGCCGCCCGGCGCTGCCGCCGCATATGGCCGGGCTGTTCGACCGGCCCGAGCGGGTGACGCGGGTGCCCGACGACCTTGCCGCGCTTCAGGCGCTGATACTGGAAAGGACCGGCCGCGCATGATCCGCCTGACCACGCTTCCCAACGGGTTCCGCATCGTCACCGAGGCGATGCCGGGCCTCATGTCCGCCGCGGTCGGCATCTGGATCACGGCAGGCGGTCGGCACGAGCGGGCCGAGCAGAACGGCATCGCGCATTTCCTTGAGCACATGGCCTTCAAGGGCACCGCAAGGCGCAGCGCCCGCCGGATCGCCGAAGAGATCGAGGACGTGGGCGGCTATATCAACGCCTGGACCTCGCGCGAGATGACCGCCTATTACGCCCGCGTGCTGGAGGCCGACGTGCCGCTCGCGCTCGACGTGATCGCCGACATCGTGCTCAACCCGGCCTTCGACCCGCGCGAGATCGAGGTGGAACGCCATGTGATCCTCCAGGAGATCGGCCAGGCGATGGACACGCCCGACGACGTGATCTTCGACTGGTTGCAGGAGGCCGCCTATCCGAACCAGCCGATGGGGCGCAGCATCCTCGGCCCGTCCGAACGGGTGGGGGCCTTCGGCGCCGCCGACCTGCGCGGTTTCGTGGGCGAACATTACGCGCCGGGGCGGATGATCCTGTCGGCGGCCGGGGCGGTCGATCATGATGCCATCGTGGCGGCGGCCGGGGCGCTGTTCGGCCATCTGTCGCCCGTCGAGGGGCCGGGGCTGGAACCCGCGCGGTTCCACACCGGCGAGCGGCGCGAGCTGCGCGACCTCGAACAGGTGCATTTCACGCTGGCCTTCGAGGCGCCGGGCTACCGCGATCCCGATGTCTACACCGCGCAGGTCTATGCGACCGCGCTGGGGGGCGGCATGTCCTCGCGCCTGTTCCAGACCGTCCGCGAGGAACGCGGCCTGTGCTATTCGATCTTCGCCCAGCCCAGCGCGCATGAGGATACCGGGCTGATCACCATCTATGCGGGCACCGGGGCCGAGGAGATCGCCGAACTCGCCGCGCTGACGGTGGACGAGATGAAGCGCGCCGCCGATGACATGACCGAGGCCGAGGTGGCGCGGGCAAGGGCGCAGATGAAGGCGGGGCTGCTGATGGGGCTGGAAAGCCCCTCGTCGCGGGCCGAGCGGCAGGCGCGGCTCTTGTCGATCTGGGGCAGGGTGCCCGCCCCCGAAGAGGTCGTGGCACGGATCGAGGCGGTGGACCTTGCGGACGTGCGCGGCTTTGCCGCCGGGCTGGCCGGGGATGCGCGGGCGGCGATGGCGGTCTATGGCCCGGCCGACAACGCCCCCTGGCTTGACCACCTGCGCGAGAGGCTGGCCGCCTGATGTTCGGGTTCCGGCGCAGACCCCGGATCGAGACCGAACGGATGAGCCTGCGCCTGCCCGTCCATGGCGATCACCGCGCCTGGGCGGATCTGCGCGAACACAGTGCTGCGTTTCTGAAACCGTGGGAACCGACCTGGGCCGGCGACCACCTGACCCGGCGGGCCTTCACCACGCGGGTCTACTGGTCGGCCCGGGCCGAAGCACAGGGCACGGCGCTGCCGCTGCTGCTGATCCGGCGCGAAGACGGGGTGGTGATGGGCGGGATCACGCTGGACAACATCCGCCGCGGCCCGGCCCAGTCGGGCACCATCGGCTATTGGATCGGCGCGCCCCACGCCCGGCAGGGCTACATGCGCGAGGCCATCGGCGCGCTGGTGCATCACGCCTTTACCGTGCTGGACCTGTCGCGGATCGACGCCGCCTGCCTGCCCGAGAACGCCGCCTCGCGCGGGGTGCTGGAAAAGTCGGGCTTCAAGTATGAAGGCGTGGCGCAAAGCTACCTGCAAATCGCCGGGCGCTGGCGCAACCATGTGCTTTACGCCAACCTGCGCACCGACCGCCGCGGCCGCACCGACGCGGGGTAGGGGCAGGGGGCAGGGCCGTGTGGCCGGGGCCGCGCCGCCGTTTTGCTTGACGCAGATGCGGCTGTCCGGTATTTATTTATTGAACAAGCGTTCATTTCCTTGGGAGGGGGAAAGCCCATGTTCACGGCGTCGATGAACTTCGATCTGGGCGAGGATGTCGCAGCGCTGCGCGAGACCGTGCATCGCTGGGCGCAGGAACGGCTGAGGCCGATGGCCGCCGGGATCGACCGCGACAACATCTTTCCGGCGGAACTCTGGTGCGAGATGGGCGATCTGGGCCTTCTGGGCATCACCGTCCCCGAGGAATATGGCGGCGCCGACATGGGCTATCTGGCGCATGTGATCGCGACCGAGGAAATCGCCCGGGCCTCGGCCTCGGTCTCGCTGTCCTACGGCGCGCATTCCAACCTCTGCGTCAACCAGATCCGGCTGAACGGCAACGCCGACCAGAAGGCGCGCTACCTGCCCGGTCTGGTGTCGGGCGAATCCGTCGGCGCGCTGGCGATGTCCGAGGAAGGGGCGGGCTCGGACGTGGTCGGCATGAGGCTGCGGGCCGAGAAGAAGAACGACCGCTATGTGCTCAACGGCACAAAATACTGGATCACCAACGGGCCGGATGCCGATGTTCTGGTGGTCTATGCCAAGACCGACCCCGAGGCGGGCTCGAAGGGCATCACCGCCCTTCTGGTCGAGAAGTCGATGGCCGGGTTCTCGACCTCGCCCCATTTCGACAAGCTGGGAATGCGGGGGTCGAACACCGGCGAGCTGATCTTCGACGATTGCGAGGTGCCGTTCGAGAACGTTCTGGGCGAGGAAGGCCGCGGCGTGCGGGTGCTGATGTCGGGGCTCGACTACGAACGGGTGGTGCTTTCGGGCATCGGCACCGGGATCATGGCCGCCTGCCTCGACGAGGTGATGCCCTACCTGCGCGAGCGCAGGCAGTTCGGCCAGCCGATCGGGAACTTCCAGCTCATGCAGGGCAAGATCGCCGACATGTACACCGCGATGAACACCGCGCGGGCCTATGTCTACGAGGTGGCGAAAGCCTGCGACCGGGGCGAGGTGACCCGGCAGGACGCCGCCGCCTGCGTGCTCTACGCCAGCGAACAGGCGATGGTGCAGGCGCATCAGGCGGTGCAGGCGCTGGGGGGGGCGGGGTTCCTGAACGACTCCGCCGTCTCGCGCCTGTTCCGCGACGCCAAGCTGATGGAGATCGGCGCGGGCACCAGCGAGATCCGCCGGATGCTGATCGGGCGCGAGCTGATGGGGGCGGGGGGGTGAGCCTAGCCGATGCGGATGTCCTGCCGCGTGTCGGCCAGCGTCCGGCGGGCGGCCTCGGCCAGCACCTCGTCCATCCACTGGTTGATGGATTTGGCCCGCCGCGCGGCAGCCTCCGAGATCAGCCGGTGATGTTCCGGCGTGGTGCGGAAGGCGAGCTTGCCGGAATAGGGTTTTTCCGGCGGACGCCCGGTTTCCGCGCACCAGTCCAGATAGACATCGACCGAGTTGTGGAACGCCTGTTCCAGCTCGTCGATCGAAGCGCCGGCGAAGTGGATCGTGTCGCGCAGGTTGGCAACGATACCGTGGAACAGCCGGTCGTCCTCCTCCAGCCAGATCGTGGGCGTATAGCCTTTATAGGGTTTCATGGGCGTATCCCCGCGTCGATCAGGAACTTGCGCACGGCCTTGACCGCGCCCTTGTCGGTTTCGGGCCTCGGGTGCGGCCGGTGGAACACCACCACCACACCGCCCAGTTCGACCACCACGCGCGACCCGGCGCCTTCGGTGACCCTCGCGCCCAGGGCGCGGAACAGTGTCTCGATCTCGGCCCAGCGGATACTGGACCGGACCGGGTTGGCGAAGATCGCGGCCAGCGTCTGGCGGTGTCGGCTGTTCATTCCTGGCCCCGTGAGCGCCCCTGTGGCGGGTTGCGCCGATCATGGGCCGGGCAGGGTGAACAAAGCGTTAAGCCGCAAACCGCCAAGCCGTTTGCGGGCCGTATCCTCGCTCATGAAAGTAGTATCACAATCTGCTATCGTCAAGGGGCCGCTGCCATGCGTCTGACCTCCTCCGCCCTCACCGGCTCCGAAGCCTTCCGCTTGAACCGCGCCGCCCATCTCGACGCGCTGGAGGGCATCGCCGAAGCCGCCGCGGCGGCGGCCGAAGGCGGCGGACCGAAGGCCCGCGACCGCCATACCGCCCGCGGCAAGCTGCCCCCGCGCGAACGGGTGGCGGACCTGCTCGACCCCGGCTCGCCGTTTCTGGAGATCGGCGCCACCGCCGCGCATGGCATGTATGCGGGCGCCGCCCCCTGCGCCGGGCTGATCTGCGGCATCGGCCGGGTCGAGGGGCAGGAGGTCATGGTCGTCGCCAACGACGCCACCGTGAAGGGCGGCACCTATTACCCGATGACGGTCAAGAAACACCTGCGTGCACAGGAGATCGCGGAACAGAACCGGCTGCCCTGCGTCTATCTGGTGGACTCGGGCGGCGCCAACCTGCCCAACCAGGACGAGGTGTTCCCCGACCGCGACCATTTCGGCCGCATCTTCTACAACCAGGCGCGGATGTCGGCCCGCGGCATCGCCCAGATCGCCGTTGTCATGGGCTCCTGCACCGCGGGCGGGGCCTATGTGCCGGCCATGTCCGACGTGTCTATCATCGTGCGCGACCAGGGCACGATCTTCCTCGCGGGGCCGCCCCTGGTGAAGGCCGCGACCGGCGAGGTGGTCAGCGCCGAAGACCTCGGCGGCGGCGACGTGCATACCCGGCTGTCCGGCGTCGCCGACTATCTGGCCGAGGACGACGCCCATGCGCTGGCGCTGGCGCGGCGCGCGGTGGCGGGGCTGAACCGCGGGAAACCGTCCACCGTGGTGCTGCGGACGCCGGAGCCCCCGGCCTACGACCCCGAGGAGATCCTCGGCATCGTCCCCGCCGACCTGCGCACGCCTTACGACATCCGCGAGGTGATCGCCCGGCTGGTGGACGGCTCCCGCTTCGACGAGTTCAAGGCCCGCTTCGGCGAGACGCTGGTGACGGGCTTCGCCCATCTCGACGGCATCCCGGTGGGCATCATCGCCAACAACGGGGTGCTGTTTTCCGAAAGCGCGCAGAAGGGGGCGCATTTCATCGAACTGTGCAGCCAGCGCGGCATCCCCTTGCTGTTCCTCCAGAACATCACCGGCTTCATGGTCGGGCGCAAATACGAAAACGAAGGCATCGCCCGGCACGGCGCCAAACTGGTGACGGCGGTCGCCACCACGAACGTGCCCAAGGTCACGCTCTTGGTGGGCGGCTCCTTCGGGGCGGGCAATTACGGCATGGCCGGGCGGGCCTATAGCCCGCGTTTCCTCTGGACATGGCCGAACTCGCGCATCTCGGTGATGGGCGGCGAACAGGCGGCCGGGGTGCTCGCCACCGTCAAGCGCGACGGGATCGAGCGCACGGGCGGCACATGGTCGCCCGAGGAAGAGGCCGAGTTCAAGCGCCCCACCATCGAGATGTTCGCGCGGCAAAGCCACCCGCTCTACGCCTCGGCCCGGCTGTGGGACGACGGCGTGATCGACCCGCGCAAGACCCGCGACGTGCTGGCGCTGTCGCTTTCGGCCGCGCTCAACGCGCCCATCGAACCGACGCGCTTCGGCGTGTTCCGGATGTAACTTTCTTGCCTCCGGCGGGAGTATTTGCCGCAAGATGAAGCCCGGAACCGGCTCCCTGCTTCATCTTGCCGGAAATACTCCCGGGGGCGCCGGGTGGTGCGCCACTGGTTCAAGCACCACCCGGCGCGGGGGCAGGCAGCCCCCGGCTCCGACGGTGGCCACAGATGACGAGGACAGGGACATGTTCCGCAAGATTCTGATCGCGAACCGGGGCGAGATCGCCTGCCGTGTGATCGAGACCGCGCGGCGGATGGGGGTGGCCACGGTCGCCGTCTATTCCGACGCCGACGCAGGCGCAAAGCATGTGGCGATGGCCGACGAGGCGGTGCATATCGGCGGGTCCGCGCCGGCGGAAAGCTATCTGCGCGCGGATGCCATCATCACCGCCGCCCGCGCCACCGGGGCCGAGGCCATCCATCCCGGCTACGGCTTCCTGTCCGAGAACCCGGATTTCGTCGATGCGGTCGAGGCGGCGGGACTGGTGTTCATCGGCCCCTCGGCCCGGGCGATCCGTGCCATGGGGCTCAAGGACGCGGCCAAGGCGCTGATGACAAAGGCGGGCGTGCCGGTGGTGCCGGGCTATCACGGCGACAATCAGGAACCCGAACATCTGGCGGGCGCGGCGGATGCCGTCGGCTGGCCCGTTCTGATCAAGGCCGTGGCCGGGGGCGGCGGCAAGGGGATGCGCAAGGTCACGCGCCCCGCTGATTTCGCCGCCGCGCTCGAAAGCGCGAAGAGCGAGGCCCGCACCGCCTTCGGCAACGACGCGGTGCTGATCGAAAAATATGTCGAGAAACCCCGGCATATCGAGGTGCAGGTGTTCGGCGACGGCTCCCGCGCCGTGCATCTGTTCGAGCGCGACTGTTCCTTGCAGCGCCGCCACCAGAAGGTGATCGAAGAGGCTCCGGCACCGGGGATGCCGCCCGCCATGCGCGCGGCAATGGGCGCCGCCGCGGTGCGCGCGGCCGAGGCGATCGGCTATGCGGGTGCGGGCACCATCGAGTTCATCGTCGATGCCTCGGACGGGCTGCGTGAGGACCGCTTCTGGTTCATGGAGATGAACACAAGGCTTCAGGTCGAACACCCGGTGACCGAGGCCGTGACCGGCGTCGATCTGGTGGAATGGCAACTCCGGGTGGCCTCGGGCGAGGCGCTGCCCGCGCGGCAGGAAGATCTGCGGCTCACCGGCCATGCCTTCGAGGCGCGGCTTTATGCCGAGGACGTTCCGGCGGGTTTCCTGCCCGCGACCGGGCGGCTCGACCATCTGGCCTTCCCCGAGGGCGTCCGGGCCGACAGCGGCGTACGCACGGGCGACGTGATCAGCCCGTGGTATGATCCGATGATCGCCAAGATCATCACCCACGGCCCGACCCGCGCCGCCGCCCTTCAGGCGCTGGCCCGGGCGCTGGCGGAAACGCAGGTGGCGGGCTCGGTCACCAACCTCGCCTTCCTCGGCGCGCTGGCGCGGCATCCGGGGTTTGCGGCCGGAGACGTGGACACCGGGCTGATCGAGCGCGACCTCGACGCGCTGATTGCCCCCGTGCCCGAGACCCCTGCGGCCACCGTCGCCGCCGTGCTGGCCGCAGCCGGGGTCTGGGGCGGGGCACCCGCGCATGCCGGTTTCGCGCTGTGGGAGCCGCTGGCGCGGCGCATCCTGCTGGCCCGCGAGGGCGCGGAAATCGCCGCCATGCTGCGGCTCACCGGCCCCGATGCGGCGGAGGTGGAGATCGGCGGCGTGACGCATAGGGCCGAACGCCGCGCCGACGGCTGGCGGATCGACGGCGCCAAGGCGCCGCGTCTGGTCATGGCGGGCGGTGCGATCCATGTCTTCGCCGGGGCCTGCATCAGCTTCACCGCCCCCGACCCGCTGTCGCGCGACGCGGGCGCGCAGGCGGGCGGCAATGTCACGCTCTCGCCCATGCCGGGGCTGGTGAAGGCGGTCTTCGTCACCCCCGGCCAGCAGGTCGCGGCGGGCGACCGGCTTGTCGTGCTTGAGGCGATGAAGATGGAACACGTCCTGACCGCCGGACGCGACGGTGTGGTGGCCGAGGTGCTGGTCGAGCCGGGCGCGCAGGTCGAGGCCGGGGCGGCGCTGATCGCGCTGGAGGAGGGGGAGTGAGCGCGGAGACGATCCGCCTGCATCACGTGCCGCAGGCGCGGTCGTTCCGCGTGTTGTGGTTCCTGCACGAGGCCGGGCTGCCGCATGAGGTGGTGCTGCATTCCTTCTTCGACCGCTCCTTGCGCGCGCCGGATTACCTTGCGCTGTCGCCCGCCGGGCGGGTGCCTGCGGTCGAGATCGGCGGGATGCGGATGGCCGAAAGCGGCGCGATCCTCGAATACCTCGCCGAGACCCGCGCGCCGCAGCTTGGCCGTGCACCGGGCCACCCGGAGCGTGCCGCCTATCTCGAAGCACTGCATTACGCCGAGACCATCGGTCAGCACCTTGCCAACCTGACCCAGCACCATGTCGTGCTGCGCGAGCCGTCGATGCGCTCGCCCACGGTGATGCGGCTGGAGGCCACGCGGCTCGCCCGCGCGCTCGCGCCGCTGGGGCGGGTGGGGGAATGGCAGCTGCCTTCGGGCTTTTCCGCCGCCGATATCGCGTTGGGCTATGGTGTCCACCTGGCGCGGCTGTTCGTGCGGCTGGACGAAATCCCCGGCCTGGCCGAATATCACGCCCGGGCCACCGCGCGCCCCGGCTTCCGCGCGGCGACCGAGGCCGACGGCCCGGCCGAGATCTACCGGCGCGGGTTCTACGCGCCGCCCGAGGAGGATGCATGAGCGAGCGCGTCGAGATATTCGAGGTCGGCCCGCGCGACGGGTTGCAGAACGAGAAACGGCTGATCCCGGCGGCGGAAAAGATCGCGCTGGTCGATGAGCTGTCCCGCGCCGGGTTCCGCCGCATCGAGGTGACGAGCTTCGTCAGCCCGAAATGGGTGCCGCAGATGGCCGACGCGGCCGAGGTGCTGGCGGGGATCGCCCGCGCGCCCGGCGTGCGCTACGCCGCGCTGGCGCCGAACCTCAGGGGTTACGAGGCCGCGCTTGCCGCGCGCGCGGACGAGGTGGCGATCTTCGCCGCCGCTTCGGAGGGGTTCTCGAAGGCCAATATCAACGCCACCATTGCCGAAAGCCTCGACCGTTTCCGCCCGGTCGCCGAACGCGCGGCGGCAGACGGGATGCGACTGCGCGGCTATGTCTCCTGCGTGACCGACTGCCCCTATGACGGGCCGGTCGCCCCCGCCGCGGTGGCCAGGGTGGCGGCGGCGCTGCGCGACATGGGCTGTTACGAGGTCAGCCTCGGCGATACCATCGGCCGGGCGCGCCCGGCGCAGATCGCTGCCATGCTGGGTGCGGTGCTGGACGAGTTGCCCCCCGACCGCCTCGCCGGGCATTACCACGACACCGGGGGAAGGGCGCTCGACAACATCACCGTCTCGCTGGAACTGGGGCTGCGGGTGTTCGACGCCGCGGTGGGGGGCTTGGGCGGCTGCCCCTATGCGCCCGGCGCGGCCGGGAATGTCGCGACCGAGGCGGTGGCGGCGCATCTGGCGCGGCTCGGGCTGGAGACCGGGCTGAACATGGCGGTCCTGGACCGTGCCGCCGTCATGGCCCGCGCCATGCGTACGGCTTGAGACAGACGAAGGAAAACCGATGTCCGAAACCATCACCATCGACACCGACGCTCGCGGCGTCGCCACGCTGACCCTGAACCGGCCCGACAGGCACAATGCGCTTTCGGCCGCGATGATCGCCGAGATCACCGAAGCCGCCGGGCGGCTTGGGCGCGATCCGGCGGTGCGGGTGGTGGTGCTGGCGGCGGCGGGCGAGAGCTTCTGCGCCGGGGGTGACCTGGGCTGGATGCGCGAGCAGATGGCCGCCGATGCCGCGACAAGGGCGCGCGAGGCGACGAAACTGGCGATGATGTTGCAGGCGCTCAACACCCTGCCGAAACCGCTGATCGGCCGGGTGCAGGGCAATGCCTTCGGCGGCGGGATCGGCATGATGTCGGTCTGCGACGTGGCGGTGGGGGCGGACACCGCGCGGTTCGGCCTGACCGAGACCCGGCTGGGGCTGATCCCCGCCACCATCGGCCCCTATGTGCTGGCGCGGATGGGCGAGGCGATGGCGCGCCGCGTGTTCATGTCCGCACGGCTTTTTGGCGCGGAGGAGGCGGTCCGGCTCGGCCTGCTGGCGCGGGCGGTCCCCGCCGAAGGGCTCGACGCGGCGGTCGAGGCCGAGGTGCGGCCCTGTCTCGCCTGCGCCCCCGGCGCGGTGGCGGCGGCCAAGGCACTGACCCGCCGCCTCGGCCCGCCGATCGACGAGGCGGTGATCGCCGAAACGATCGAGGCGCTGGTGCGCTGCTGGGAAGGCCCCGAAGCATCCGAGGGCATCGACGCCTTCTTCGACAAGCGCAAGCCCGCCTGGGCGCAGGGCGGGGGCTGACGAAGGGGCAGGGGAGGCTCCCGCCCCCTTGTGGCGCGCTTGCGCGCGCCACAAGGGGGCGGGCCAAGCGCCGCGCTTGCGCGCGGCGATCCGGGGCGGCCACGGGCCGCCCGTTTGGGCTGGAACCTTCCACTGGAAGGTTTTCAGTGGCGAACAATTGGCCGCAGGCCAAGAGGGGGCGGACAGCCCCTTGCCCGTCCCGCCGCCAAGCCGTTCGGCGGAGCGGTGCGACTCACCCCCGCCGCGCTGCGGCATGGTGGCGCTACCAGCCGGGCGGGGCTGCGACACTTTGACTGCACACCATCGCATACAGCCGTGGAATCCGGGGTTCGACGGGCGGTTCCGGCGCCCGGCCTCGGTTGACCGCGGCAGGGGGGCGGAGTAAACGGGGCGGGCGGAACACCGCACGCAGGCCACGCAAGCCGAAGGAGCAAGCCTTGGACGCGCTTCTGAGAGAATATCTTCCCATCCTGATCCTTCTGGCCCTGGCGGTCGGGCTCGGCCTGGTGCTGATCCTCGCCGCCGCGATCCTTGCCGTGCGACGGCCCGACCCGGAAAAGGTCTCGGCCTACGAATGCGGCTTCAACGCCTTCGACGACGCACGGATGAAATTCGATGTGCGCTTCTACCTGGTGGCGATCCTGTTCATCATCTTCGACCTTGAGGTGGTGTTCCTGTTCCCCTGGGCGGTGGCTTTCGCGGATATTTCCATGACCGCCTTCTGGTCGATGATCGTTTTCCTTGCGGTGCTGACCGTGGGCTTCGCCTATGAATGGAAGAAGGGGGCGCTGGAATGGTCGTGACGGCAAATCCGCTGCAAACCGGGGCCAATACCGCGGGCGCCGACCGCGAGGTGGCGACCCGGGCGCTCAACCGGGAATTGCAGGACAAGGGCTTCCTGCTGACCTCGACCGAGGACATCATCAACTGGGCGCGCAACGGCTCCTTGCACTGGATGACCTTCGGGCTGGCCTGCTGCGCGGTCGAGATGATCCAGCTTTCCATGCCGCGCTACGATCTGGAACGATTCGGCACCGCGCCGCGCGCCAGCCCGCGGCAATCCGACCTGATGGTGGTCGCGGGCACGCTGACGAACAAGATGGCCCCGGCGCTGCGCAAGGTCTATGATCAGATGCCCGAACCGCGCTATGTGATCTCGATGGGCTCCTGCGCCAATGGCGGCGGCTATTACCACTACAGCTATTCGGTGGTCCGGGGCTGCGACCGGGTGATCCCGGTCGATATCTACGTTCCCGGCTGCCCGCCCACGGCCGAGGCCTTGCTTTACGGTATCCTGCAATTGCAGCGGAAGATCCGCCGCACCGGCACCATCGAGCGCTGAGGGGATGGGAAAATGACCGAGGCCCTTGCGACCCTTGCCGCCCATATCGAGGCCCGCCATGCGGTGCTCGACAGCCGCATCGCGTTCGGTGAACTGACGCTGACCGTCGCGCCCGACACCATCCCGGCGCTGGTCGAGTTCCTGCGCAGCGATCCCGATTGCCGGTTCACCACGCTGATCGACATCACCGCCGTCGATCATCCCGAACGGGCCGAGCGTTTCGACGTGGTATGGCACCTGCTTTCCATGCGCACCAACCGGCGCATCCGGCTGAAGGCGCCCGTGGGCGAAGAGGCCATGGTGCCCTCGGTCACCGGCATCCACCCCGGCGCCAACTGGTTCGAGCGCGAGGTGTTCGACATGTTCGGCATCCTGTTCTCGGGCCACCCCGACCTGCGGCGGCTTTTGACCGACTACGGTTTCCGCGGCCATCCGCTGCGCAAGGATTTCCCGACCACCGGCTATACCGAAGTCCGCTACGACGAGGCGCTGAAGCGGGTGGTCTATGAACCCGTGAGCCTGGTGCAGGAATACCGCCAGTTCGACTTCATGTCGCCCTGGGAAGGTGCGGAATATATCCTGCCGGGCGACGAGAAGGGCCAGCAGTGATGGCGCTTCCGGTGGTCATGTTCGGGATCGGCGCGACGAAGGCGGGCACGTCCTGGCTTCATCGTTACCTGTCCGACCACCCCGATTGCGCCATGTCGCCGCTCAAGGAACTGCATTATTTCGACCGGGCCGAGGTCAACGCGCTTCCGGGCGAGGTCCGCAGGCTCAAGGCCAAGCGGGCGAAGCTGGCCGAAGAACTGGCCGGGGCGGAGGCGAGGAAACGCGACGGACTTCTGGCCGGGATCGCTGCCATCGACCGTTTCCTGCCGGTGCTGCGGCTGGGGCGCGAGGATCGCGCGGCCTATCTGGCGTTTCTGACCGGCGGGACCGGGGGGCGCAGGCTGGTGGGCGACATCACCCCTTCCTACGCGCTGACCGCGCCTGAAACGCTGGCGCGGATGCAGGGGATCGCCCCCGAGGTGCGCTTCGTCTACCTGCTGCGTGATCCGGTGGACCGGCTCTGGTCGCATCTGCGGATGCTGGCGCAGCGGGCCGGGGCGGCGGGCGCGGCGCTTCAGGCCCGGGCCGAGGCGATCTTCGACGCCTGGGCGCGCGGCGACCATCCCGAGGTTGACGCGCGCGGCGACTACGCGGGCGCGCTGGCGAAGTTCGCGCGGGCGCTGCGGCCGGATACCCTGTTCACCCAGTTCTACGAGACCCTGTTCAGCGACGCGGCCATGACCCGGCTGTGCCGGTTCCTCGGGATCGCGCCGCAACCGGGGCGCTACGGGCGCAGGGTTCACGCCGGTCCCGAGGCGGCGCTGAGCACCGGGCGGCTTGCGGTCGCGCGGTCGCGGCTCGCCCTCCAATATGCCGAAGTGGCCGCGCGGCTGGGGCCCTTGCCCCGGCGCTGGCTTGAAAATTGCAGCGAGGCAACGAGATGATGGACGGCGCATTCGACGACGCCCTGACCGGCGAACAGCAGATCCGCAATTTCAACATCAACTTCGGCCCGCAGCACCCTTCGGCGCACGGGGTTCTGCGCATGGTGCTGGAGCTGGACGGCGAGATCGTGGAACGCGCCGACCCGCATATCGGGCTTTTGCATCGCGGCACCGAAAAGCTGATGGAATCGCGGACTTACTTGCAGAACCTGCCCTATTTCGACCGGCTGGACTACGTTGCGCCGATGAACCAGGAACACGCCTGGTGTCTGGCGATCGAGCGGCTGACCGGGACCGAGGTGCCGCGCCGGGCGCAGCTGATCAGGGTGCTGTTCTCGGAAATCGGCCGGTTGCTGAACCACCTGATGAACGTCACCACCGGCGCGATGGACGTGGGCGCGCTGACCCCGCCGCTGTGGGGGTTCGTCCCGCGCGAGGAACTGATGGTGTTCTATGAGCGCGCCTGCGGGGCGCGGCTCCACGCCGCCTATTTCCGCCCCGGCGGCGTGCATCAGGATCTGCCCGCCGGCCTGGTCGAGGATATCGCCGAATGGACCGAGACCTTCCCGAAGGTGCTCGAAAATATCGACGGGCTTCTGACCGAGAACCGCATCTTCAAGCAGCGCACCGTCGATATCGGCGTGGTCAGCGAACAGGATGCGCTCGACTGGGGGTTCTCGGGGGTGATGTTGCGCGGTTCGGGCCTTGCCTGGGATCTGCGCCGGGCCCAGCCCTATGAATGCTATAACGAGTTCGACTTCCAGATCCCGGTCGGCACCAGGGGCGACTGCTACGACCGTTACCTGTGCCGGATGCAGGAGATGCGGGAATCGACCGGGATCATCCGGCAGGCCTGCGCGAAACTGCTGGCCGAACCGGGCGACGTGTTGGCGCGCGGCAAGATCACGCCGCCCAAACGCGCCGACATGAAGACCTCGATGGAGGCGCTTATCCATCACTTCAAGCTTTACACCGAGGGTTTCCACGTCCCGGCGGGCGAGGTTTACGCGGCGGTCGAGGCCCCGAAGGGCGAGTTCGGCGTCTATCTGGTCGCGGACGGCACCAACCGGCCCTACCGCGCCAAGATCCGCGCCCCCGGATACGCCCATCTTCAGGCGATGGACCATCTGGCCCGCGGCCACCAGCTTGCCGACGTGTCCGCCATCATCGCCACGATGGACGTGGTGTTCGGGGAGATCGACCGATGACCCGGCTTCCGCCCGTCGTGCCGACCTTGCTTTCCGCCTTCATGCTGCTGATGCGCTAAGGAATATTCGATGCTGCGCCGCCTGCACCCCGTTCAACCCGAAAGCTTCGCCTTCACCCCCGCCAACCAGGCATGGGCCGAGGCGCAGATCACCAAATACCCCGAGGGCCGTCAGGCCAGCGCGGTGATTGCGCTGTTGTGGCGGGCGCAGGAGCAGGAACGCTGGCTTTCCCGCGCCGCGATCGAGCATATCGCCGACATGCTGGGCATGGCCTATATCCGGGTGCTGGAGGTTGCGACCTTCTACTTCATGTTTCAGTTGCAACCCGTTGGTTCGGTGGCGCATTTCCAGATCTGCGGCACCACGACCTGCATGGTCTGCGGCGCCGAGGACCTGATGGCCGTCTGCCGCGAGAAGATCGCGCCGGAACCCAACCAGCTTTCCGCCGACGGCCGGTTCTCGTGGGAGGAGGTCGAATGTCTCGGGGCCTGCTCGAATGCGCCGATGGCGCAGATCGGCAAGGATTACTACGAGGATCTGACGGCGGAGCGTTTCGCCGGGATCATCGACGAACTGGCCGCGGGCAAGGTGCCGGTGCCGGGGCCGCAGAACGGCCGCTATGCGTCGGAACCGCTTGGGGGCCTGACCAGCCTGACCGAATTCGAAAGCGGCCGCACCCAATACAACGCCTCGGCGCAGGCGGCGGTCGATCTGGGCGACACGATCAAGCGCATCGACGGGACCGAGGTGCCGTTGCTGACCCCGTGGCTGGGCAAATCCGCCAGGGCCAGTGCAGCCCCGGCCAGGCCCGAGGCGGAACTCGAACCCGCCCCGGTGCCCGTCGGCACCCGTCCGGCGGCGCTGGAGACCGCGCGGGGGGGGGAGCCCGACGATCTAAAGGAAATCAAGGGGATCGGCCCGAAACTTGAGGCGCTCTGCCACCGGCTCGGCTTTTATCATTTCGACCAGATCGCCGCATGGACCGAGGCGGAAATCGCTTGGGTCGATGACAATCTCGAAGGGTTCAAGGGCCGGGTGACCCGTGACGAATGGGTGGCGCAGGCCCGCGCGCTCGCGGCGGAAAACAAGGCGGGGAAGGCTTGAGCCATGGTCGTCACCCCCGAGGAAGACCGGCATCTTTCGCGGCAGGCGCGGCTTGTGGCCGTGGTCATCGCCGCGTCGGTCTGCCTCTGGATGGGGGCGCAATGGTTGGGTGGCCGCATGGGCTGGGAGGCGCGCTATGTCTTCCTGTTCGACCTTCTGGCGCTGGCGGCGCTTGTGTGGTCGCTGATCGTGACCTGGCGGATCTGGCGCAGGCGCCGGGCGAATTGAGGATACACGGATGCTGACGGATCAGGACCGGATTTTCACCAACCTCTACGGGATGCACGACCGTTCGCTGGCCGGTGCGAAAAAGCGCGGCCACTGGGACGGCACCGCCGGGATCATCGCCCGGGGCCGCGACGCCATCGTGGACGAGATGAAGGCCAGCGGCCTGCGCGGCCGGGGCGGCGCGGGCTTCCCCACCGGCATGAAGTGGTCCTTCATGCCCAAGGAAAGCGATGGCCGCCCGTCCTATCTGGTCATCAACGGCGACGAATCCGAGCCTGCGACCTGCAAGGACCGCGAGATCATGCGCCACGATCCGCATACGCTGATCGAGGGTGCGCTGATCGCCGGTTTCGCCATGGGCGCGCATACCGGCCATATCTACATCCGGGGCGAATTCATCCGCGAACGCGAAGCGCTGCAAGCGGCGATCGATGAATGTTACGACGCCGGGCTGCTGGGGCGGAACGCGGCGGGCTCGGGCTGGGACTTCGATCTTTACGTCACCCACGGCGCCGGGGCCTATATCTGCGGCGAGGAAACCGCGCTGCTGGAGTCGCTCGAAGGCAAGAAGGGAATGCCGCGGATGAAGCCGCCGTTCCCGGCGGGCGCGGGGCTTTACGGCTGTCCGACCACGGTGAACAACGTCGAATCCATCGCCGTGGTGCCGACGATCCTGCGGCGCGGGGCGGAATGGTTCGCGGGCTTCGGCCGTCCGAACAACGCGGGCGTCAAGCTGTTCGGCCTGACCGGCCACGTCAACAACCCCTGCGTGGTCGAGGAATCGATGTCGATCCCGATGCGCGAGCTGATCGAGAAACACGGCGGCGGCATTCGCGGTGGCTGGAAGAACCTCAAGGCGATCATCCCCGGCGGTGCAAGCTGCCCGGTCCTGCCCGCGCATCTGTGCGAAGACGCGATCATGGATTTCGACGGGATGCGGGCGCTGCAATCCAGCTTCGGCACCGCCTGCATGATCGTGATGGATCAGCAGACCGACATCATCAAGGCGATCTGGCGGCTTTCGGCCTTCTTCAAACATGAAAGCTGCGGGCAATGCACCCCCTGCCGCGAGGGCACCGGCTGGATGATGCGGGTGATGGAGCGGCTGGTGAAGGGCGAGGCCGAGGTCGAGGAAATCGACATGCTGCTCGACGTCTCGAAACAGGTCGAGGGCCATACGATCTGCGCCCTCGGCGATGCGGCGGCCTGGCCGATCCAGGGGTTGATCCGGCATTTCCGCGAGGAGATCGAGGACCGGATCAAGACGCAAAAGACCGGGCGCATGGGGGCCATGGCGGCGGAATGAGGGTGCGGGGGCTTCATATCGCCTTCGGGGTGGCGGCATTGGGGGCCTGCGCGGCCACCCCGCCGCTGCGCGCGCCCGAGGGGCCGCTGGCGGTCGAAGGCGCGCTGATCCGCGCCGAGGCCCGGCCGGACGGTCTTGCGGTGCAGCGCGAGGGCGCACCCTTCCACTACAGCGAGGGTCTGGCCGCGCGCCAGGCCGGGCAGGCGGTCTGCGCCGCGCAGGGGCGGCAGTTGCGACACGGTATCCGCGACCGCTTCGACACGGGTGCGTGGGTGTTTCCGGGGGGCTGCGCATGACCGGGCGGGTCCAGCAGATGACCACCATCGCGCTTGCCGCCGCGGTGCTGAGCGCGGCGAGTTTCAGCGCCCCGGCGGCGCAATCGGTGGCGTTGCGCGACGATCAGGTGCTGACCGACGGTCTGGTGACCGCCGCCATCGGCAACCGCATCCGCCGCGGCTGCGACACTATCTCGCCCCGGGTGTTCCGGGCGCTCGGCTACTTGAATTCGCTCAAGGCGCGGGCGCAGGGCCTGGGGTATTCCGAACCCGAGATTCGCGCCTTTCTGGAAGACCCGGCCGAGAAGGACCGTATCGACGCCATCGTGGATGGCTGGCTGGCGGCGCGGGGCACCTCGCGCCACGACGGGCCGGGCCTGTGCCGGGTGGGCGCCGAGGAAATCGCCAAGAACAGCCCTGTCGGCCGTTTGCTGAGGATGAACTGAGACCATGAGCAACCTGCGCAAGATCATCATCGACGGGATCGAGGTCGAGGTGGACCCGGCAATGACGCTGATCCAGGCGGCCGAGGTGGCGGGGGTCGAGATCCCGCGCTTCTGCTACCACGAGCGGCTGACCATCGCCGGCAACTGCCGCATGTGTCTGGTCGAGGTGGTGGGCGGTCCGCCGAAACCGGCGGCAAGCTGCGCGATGCAGGTGAAAGACCTGCGCCCGGGGCCGGAAGGCCAGCCGCCGGTGGTGCGCACCAACTCGCCCATGGTCAAGAAGGCGCGCGAGGGGGTGATGGAGTTCCTGCTCATCAACCACCCGCTCGACTGCCCGATCTGCGATCAGGGCGGCGAATGCGATCTGCAAGACCAGGCAATGGCTTACGGGGTGGACTTCAGCCGGTTCCGGGAGCCGAAACGGGCGTCCGAGGATCTGGACCTCGGGCCGCTGGTGGCCACCACCATGACGCGCTGCATCTCCTGCACCCGCTGCGTGCGCTTCACCACCGAGGTGGCGGGGATCACCCAGATGGGCCAGACCGGGCGCGGCGAGGATGCCGAGATCACCAGCTATCTGAACACCACGCTGGAATCGAACCTTCAGGGCAACATCATCGACCTGTGCCCGGTCGGCGCGCTGACCTCGAAACCCTACGCCTTCACCGCCCGGCCGTGGGAGCTGACCAAGACCGAGTCGATCGACGTGATGGACGCGCTGGGGTCGTCGATCCGCGTCGATACCAAGGGGCGCGAAGTCATGCGCATCCTGCCGCGCAACCACGACGGCGTGAACGAGGAATGGATTTCCGACAAGACCCGTTTCGTGTGGGACGGGCTGCGGCGGCAGCGGCTGGACCGGCCCTATGTGCGGGTCGGCGGCAAGCTGAAACCGGCGACATGGCCCGAGGCGCTGGCGGCGGCGGCGCAGGCGATCAAGGCGGCGAGGAAACCCGTTGGCCTTGTGGGCGATCTGGCCCCCGCCGAGGCCGCGTTTTCGCTCAAGGCGCTGATCGGCGGCGCGGGCGGGGTGGTCGAATGCCGTACCGATGGCGCGCAGCTCCCGGCGGGCAACCGCTCGGCCTATGTCGGCACCGCGCGGATCGAACAGATCGACAGCGCGAAGCATATCGTGCTGATCGGCACCAACCCGCGCGATGAAATCCCGGTGCTGAACGCCCGCATCCGCAAGGCGTGGCTGGCCGGGGCCGAGGTCACGCTGATCGGCCCGCGCGTCGATCTGACCTATGATTACACCCACGCGGGTGCCGGGCGCGATGCGCTGGTCGCGGCGGCGAAGGACGCCGGGCCGCGGGACGGCCCGGGCGTGGTCATCGTCGGGCAGGGTGCGCTGACCGGCGCCGATGGCGAGGCCGTGCTGTCGCAGGCGATGAAACTGGCCGAGGCGACGGGCGCTGGCCTTCTGATCCTGCACACCGCCGCGGCGCGGGTGGGGGCGATGGATCTGGGCTGCACCACCGAGGGCGGGATGACCGCCGCGCTCGACGGGGCCGATCTGGTCTATGCCCTCGGGGTCGATGAGGCCGACATCCCCGCCGGGCCTTTCGTGATCTATCAGGGCAGCCACGGCGACCGGGGCGCGCACCGGGCCGATGTGATCCTGCCCGCCGCCGCCTGGACCGAGGAAAACGGCCTGTTCGTGAACACCGAGGGCCGACCGCAGCTTGCCTTCCGCGCCGGGTTCGCCCCGGGCGAGGCCAAGGAGAACTGGGCGATCCTGCGGGCGCTCTCGGCCGAACTGGGGGCCACGCTGCCGTGGGATTCGCTCGCGCAGTTGCGCCGGGCGCTGGTCGAGGCGCATCCGCATCTGGGCGCGGTCGACGAGGTGGCGGAAAACGAATGGCAGCGGCTGCCGCTGCGCGCGCCAGGCAAGGGGGATTTCACCCCGGCGGTGTCCGATTTCTACCTCACCAATCCGGTTGCCCGTGCAAGTGCGCTGATGGCCGAACTGTCGGCGAACGCGGCCGCCCGCCGCACCGCGCCGATGGCGGCGGAGTGAGGCGCGTGGCCGCCCCCCTCGCCCTTGCGGGACTCGCCGCCTGCGCCCCTGCCGTGTCCGAAGGCCCGGACGCGGGCGCGCCCATATACATGGGGATCGAGACGAGGCTGCTCGACGCCGACCTGGTCAATTTCCGCGTCGCCATGCGGGGCGCGGAAAGCCGCGATCAGGTCGCCGACTATGCCGCCTGCGCCGCGGCGCAATATGCGCTGATCCGCGGCTACGGCTTTGCGCGGCATATCCGCACGAATATCGCCCGCGAGGGTTCCATCTGGCGCGGCGATGCGGTCTATACCGTCTCGGCGGCGCTGCCGCGCGGCGTGCGCACCATCGACGCCGAAGTGACGGTGCGCGACTGCGGCGCCCGCGGTATACCGACGATCTGAGGATGTGAGGCATCATGGCTGAGTTTCTGCAAACGGGGGCGGGCATCGCGCTGGTGATCGCGGCGCAGAGCCTTCTGGTCATCGGGTTCGTGATGATCTCGCTGGTCTTCATGGTCTATGGCGACCGCAAGATCTGGGCCGCGGTGCAGTTGCGGCGCGGGCCGAACGTGGTCGGGCCATGGGGGGTGTTGCAGACCTTCGCCGACGCGCTGAAATACGTGGTCAAGGAAATCGTGGTGCCCGCGGGCGCCGACCGGCCGGTGTATTTCCTTGCACCGATGCTGTCCTTCGTGCTGGCCCTGCTCGCCTGGGCGGTGATCCCGTTCAACGAACGCTGGGTGCTTTCGGATATCAACGTCGCCATCCTGTTCGTCTTCGCGGTCTCCTCGCTTGAGGTCTACGGCGTCATCATGGGCGGCTGGGCCTCGAACTCGAAATACCCGTTCCTCGGGTCGTTGCGTTCGGCGGCGCAGATGGTTTCCTACGAGGTGTCGCTGGGCCTGATCATCATCGGCGTGATCATCTCCACCGGCTCGCTGAACCTCGGCGCCATCGTCGCGGCGCAGGATACCGGCTGGGGCCTGTTCGGCTGGTACTGGCTGCCGCATCTGCCGATGGTGGTGCTGTTCTTCATCTCGGCCCTGGCCGAGACCAACCGCCCGCCCTTCGACCTGCCCGAGGCCGAATCCGAACTCGTCGCCGGGTTCATGGTCGAATATTCCTCGACGCCCTATCTGCTGTTCATGGCGGGCGAATACATCGCCATCTTCCTGATGTGCGCGCTGATGTCGCTGCTGTTCTTCGGCGGCTGGCTCTCGCCCATCCCAGGCCTGCCCGACGGGGCGCTGTGGATGGTGGCGAAGATGTGGTTCTTCTTCTTCCTGTTCGCCATGGTGAAGGCGATCGTGCCGCGCTACCGCTATGACCAGCTGATGCGGATCGGCTGGAAGGTGTTCCTGCCGCTGTCGCTCGGCTGGGTGGTGGTCGTGGCCTTCCTCGCGAAATTCGAGGTTCTGGGCGGCTTCTGGGCCCGCTGGACCATGGGGGGCTGACAATGACGCAGATCGACTGGACCCGTGCCACGAAATACTTCCTGCTCGTGGATATCATCAAGGGTTTCGAACTGGGGCTGAAGGCGTTCTTCGCCCCTAAGGAAACCCTGAACTACCCGCATGAGAAGGGGCCGCTCTCGCCCCGCTTCCGCGGCGAGCACGCGCTGCGCCGCTATCCGAACGGCGAGGAACGCTGCATCGCCTGCAAGCTGTGCGAAGCGGTCTGCCCGGCGCAGGCGATCACCATCGACGCCGAACCGCGCGAGGACGGCAGCCGCCGCACCACGCGCTACGACATCGACATGACCAAATGCATCTACTGCGGCTTCTGCCAGGAAGCCTGCCCGGTGGATGCCATCGTCGAGGGGCCGAATTTCGAATTCGCCACCGAAACCCGCGAGGAACTGTTCTACACCAAGGAAAAGCTGCTGGAGAACGGCGAACGCTGGGAAGCCGAGATCGCCCGCAACCTCGAACTGGATGCGCCCTACAGATGACATACCCGCCCGCCGTCACCACCCTGCCGGTCTGTCCCGCGCCCCGCAGCCCCGCGGCGGCCGGCGGCATGGCGGCGGCGGTCCCCGCCAAGGAGGGTCACGCATGAGCGACGCCTGGCAGAAGATGATGCAGCAGATGATGGAGCAGGGCCAGCAGATGGCCCGCGCCTTCAACCCGGCGCTGGAGACCTTCAAGGTCAAGGGGTTCGAGGACATGATCCCCACCATGTCCCGGGAATTCATGGAGATGGTCTTCGGCAAGACCTTCAACCGCGAAGGGCTGGACGCCAAGACAAGGATGCTGGTGACCATTGCCGCGCTGACCGTGCTGGGCGCACAGGCCGAGCCGCAGTTGCGCCTTTCGGTGCGCCATGCGCTAGAGGCCGGGGCGACCCGGCGCGAGATCGCCGAGGTGATCTATCAGATGAGCATGTTCGGCGGGCTGCCCGCGATGCAGAAGGCGCTGGAGACCGCGCAGGCGGTCTTTGCCGAGGCTGAGGAGAACAGCGAATGACCGTCGTCACGGAGGTAAGCCGATGACCCTCGCAGATCTGGCGTTCTACGCTTTCGCCATCGTCATGGTAACGGCGGGGCTTCTGGTCACCGTCTCGCGCAACCCGGTGCATTCGGTGCTGTGGCTGATCCTTGCCTTCTTCTCGGCGGCGGGGCTGTTCGTGCTTCTGGGGGCCGAATTCGTGGCGATGCTGCTGGTCATCGTCTATGTCGGCGCGGTGGCGGTGCTGTTCCTGTTCGTCGTCATGATGCTTGACGTGAACTTTGCCGAGTTGAAGGGCGAGATGTCGCGGCACGTTCCGCTGGCCCTGCTGGTGGGTGTCGTGCTGATGATGCAGTTCGCGCTTGCCTTCGGGGCCTGGGTGCAGGCCGACGGCGCGATGGGGCTGCGGCAGGCGGTGACGCCCGACCCCGATCAGGTCCACAACACCCGTGCCATCGGGCTGCTGCTTTACGACCGTTACATCTACCTGTTCCAGGCGGCGGGGATGATCCTGCTGGTGGCCATGATCGGGGCCATCACGCTGACCATGCGTCACCGCAGCAACATCAAGCGGCAGGACGTTCTGGCGCAGATGTATCGCGACCCGGCCAAGGCGATGGAGCTGCGGGACGTGAAGCCGGGGCAGGGGCTGTAACCGGGGCGTGAATACCGACCCCCGCCGCGCGAAGAGCCGGCGGCGGGCGGCAGAAAAGACAGGCGGGCAATGCGCCGAGAGGGACGTGAGACATGGTTGGACTGGAACATTACCTGACGGCGGCGGCGGCGCTGTTCGTCATCGGGATATTCGGCATCTTCCTCAACCGGAAGAACGTCATCGTCATCCTGATGTCGCTTGAGTTGATGCTGCTTGCGGTCAACGTCAACCTCGTCGCCTTCTCCAGCTTTCTCGGCGATCTGGTGGGGCAGGTCTTCACCATGTTCGTCCTGACCGTGGCCGCGGCCGAGGCGGCGATCGGGCTGGCGATCCTGGTCTGTTTCTTCCGCACCCGCGGCACCATCGACGTCGAAGACGTGAACGTGATGAAGGGCTGAGCCGATGGAGATCATCATCCTTTTCGCGCCGCTTGTCGGCGCGCTGATCTGCGGCTTCGGCTGGCGCCTGACCGGCGAACATGCCGGGCAGGTTCTGACCACCGGGCTGGTGTTCCTGGCGGCGCTGCTGTCGTGGATCCTGTTCCTGACCTTCGACGGCGAGACCCGGCAGATCGAGATCCTGCGCTGGATCGAATCCGGCAGCTTCGCGACCGAATGGTCGATCCGGCTCGACCGGCTGACGGCGGTGATGCTGGTGGTGGTGACCACGGTCTCGGCGCTCGTGCATCTCTACAGCTTCGGCTACATGGCCCATGACGAGAACTGGCACGAGGGCGAGCATTACAAGGCCCGCTTCTTCGCCTATCTGTCGTTCTTCACCTTCACCATGCTGATGCTGGTGACGGCCGACAACCTGGTGCAGCTGTTCTTCGGCTGGGAAGGGGTGGGGGTCGCCTCCTACCTGCTGATCGGCTTCTACTACCGCAAACCCTCGGCCAATGCCGCGGCGATGAAGGCGTTCATCGTGAACCGGGTGGGGGATTTCGCGCTGATCCTCGGGATGGCGGCGATCTTCTTCCTGACCGATTCGATCCGCTTCGACGACATCTTCGCCGCCGCCCCCGGGCTGGCCGAGACCGAGGTCACCTTCCTCTGGACAAGCTGGAACGCCGCCAACCTGATCGGGGTGCTGCTGTTCATCGGCGCCATGGGCAAGTCGGCGCAGCTGTTCCTGCACACCTGGCTTCCCGACGCGATGGAAGGCCCGACGCCGGTTTCGGCCCTGATCCACGCCGCGACCATGGTCACGGCCGGGGTGTTCCTGGTCAGCCGCATGTCGCCGCTTTACGAATATGCCGCCGACGCCCGGACGATGATCGTCTGGATCGGCGCGGCCACGGCCTTCTTCGCGGCGACCGTGGGTCTGGTGCAGAACGACATCAAGCGGGTGATCGCCTATTCCACCTGTTCGCAGCTTGGCTTCATGTTCGTCGCGGCCGGGGTGGGCGTCTATTCGGTGGCGATGTTCCACCTGTTCACCCATGCCTTCTTCAAGGCGATGCTGTTCCTCGGCGCGGGTTCGGTGATCCATGCGATGCACCACGAACAGGACATGCGCAATTACGGCGGGCTGCGGAAGAAGGTTCCCTATACCTTCTGGGCGATGCTGATCGGCACGCTGGCGATTACCGGGGTCGGCATCCCGCTGACGCATATCGGCTTTGCCGGGTTCGTCTCGAAGGACGCGATCATCGAAAGCGCCTTCGCGGGCGGGCCGACCGCGGTGTTCTGGATCCTCGTGATCGGCGCCTGCATGACCTCGTTCTACAGCTGGCGATTGATGTTCATGACCTTCTGGGGCCAGCCGCGCGGCGACCGGCACACGCATGACCACGCGCATGAAAGCCCGATGGTGATGCTGATCCCGCTGGGCGTGCTGGCCGTGGGCGCGGTCTTCGCGGGCATGATCTGGTACGGGCCGTTCTTCGGCACCACCGCCCAGGTGAACGAGTGGTTCGCGGGCGCGATCCTGATGGTCGAGGAGAATACCGTGCTGCGCGACGCGCATTACGTGCCGAACTGGGTCAAGGTGTCGCCCTTCGTCGCCATGCTGATCGGGCTGGGGCTGGCGTATCAGATGTATATCCGCCGCCCCGACCTGCCCGGCAAGCTGGCCGAGGCGCAGCGCCCGCTTTACCTCTTCCTGCTCAACAAGTGGTATTTCGATGAACTGTATGACGCGGTATTCGTGCGTCCGGCCAGGGCGCTGGGGCGGTTCCTGTGGAAGCGGGGCGACGGCAAGGTGATCGACGGGGCGCTGAACGGGATCGCGCTGGGGATCATACCCTTCTTCACCCGGCTCGCGGGCCGGATGCAGTCGGGCTACCTGTTCCACTATGCCTTCGCCATGGTGCTGGGGGTCGTGATCCTCGTGACCTGGATGACGCTTGCAGGCGGTTCGCGGTAAGGGGCGCGGGGAACAATGGACAACCTTCTTTCCATCATCACCTTCCTGCCCGCCGTCGCGGCGCTGGTGCTGGCGCTGCTGTTGCGCGGCGACGATGCCGCCTCGCAGGGCAATGCCAAATGGCTGGCCCTTGCGGCGACCACGGCCACGTTCCTGATCTCGCTCCTGCTGCTGTTCGGGTTCGACCCGGACGACACCGGCTTCCAGTTCGTCGAGGAGCGAAGCTGGATCTTCGGGCTGAACTACAAGCTGGGTGTGGACGGGATCTCGATCCTGTTCGTGATGCTGACCACCTTCCTGATGCCGCTGACCATCGGCGCCTGCTGGAACGTGACGCACCGGGTCAAGGAATACATGATCGCCTTCCTGGTGCTGGAGACGCTGATGATCGGCGTGTTCGTCGCGCTGGACCTCGTGCTGTTCTACCTGTTCTTCGAGGCCGGCCTGATCCCGATGTTCCTGATCATCGGCATCTGGGGCGGGAAGGAGCGTATCTACGCGGCGTTCAAGTTCTTCCTCTATACCTTCTTCGGCTCGGTGCTGATGCTGGTGGCGATGATCGCCATGTATGTGCAGGCGGGCACGACCGATATTCCGACCCTGCTCGCCTTCCGGTTCGGGTCCGAGACCATAAGCCTGCTCGGCTGGCAGATCGTCGGCGGGGTGCAGACCCTGATGTGGATCGCCTTCTTCGCCTCTTTCGCGGTGAAGATGCCGATGTGGCCGGTGCACACCTGGTTGCCGGATGCCCACGTCCAGGCGCCCACGGCGGGTTCGGTGGTGCTGGCGGCGATCCTGCTGAAGATGGGCGGCTACGGCTTCCTGCGCTTTTCGCTGCCGATGTTCCCGGTGGCCTCCGACCTGCTGGCGCCCCTCGTTCTGTGGCTGTCGGCCATCGCCATCGTCTATACCTCGCTGGTGGCGCTGGCGCAGACCGACATGAAGAAGCTGATCGCCTATTCCTCGGTCGCGCATATGGGCTACGTGACCATGGGCATCTTCGCCGCCAACCAGCAGGGGGTCGATGGCGCGATCTTCCAGATGATCAGCCACGGCTTCGTCTCGGGCGCGCTGTTCCTGATCGTCGGCGTGATCTACGACCGGATGCACACGCGGGATATCGACGCCTATGGCGGGCTGGTGAACCGGATGCCGGCCTATGCGGCGGTGTTCATGCTGTTCACCATGGCCAACGTGGGCCTGCCCGGCACCTCGGGCTTCATCGGCGAATTCCTGACGCTGGTGGGCGTGTTCAAGGCCAATACCTGGGTGGCGCTGTTCGCGGCCACGGGGGTGATCCTGTCGGCGGCCTATGCGCTGTGGCTCTATCGCCGGGTGGTGTTCGGCGATCTGGTCAAGGAAAGCCTGCGCTCGATCACCGACATGGACCGGCGCGAGAAGGCGATTTTCGCGCCGCTGGTGGTGATGACCATCCTGCTCGGGATCTATCCGAGCCTGGTGATCGACATCACCGGGCCTTCCGTCTCGGCGCTTCTTTCCAATTTCCAGGCCGCGCTGCCGCTCGATGCGGGCAGCCGTCTGGCCTTGCAGTAAGGATACCCTGCGATGATCACTGCCGATCTGACCATCGTCCTGCCCGAGATCGTGCTTGCCCTCTATGCGATGGTGGCGCTGATGGTGGCGGTGTTTACCGGCAAGGACCGGCTGACCTCCGCGCTGACCTGGATCACGGTCGGGGTATTCCTGCTGATGTCGTGGTGGATCGGATTCCATGCCGGGCCGGGTCGGCAGGAAGCGTTCGGCGGCATGTTCGTCAACGACGGTTTCGCGCGCTTCGCCAAGGTGGCGATCCTGCTGTCGTCGGCCGCCGTGCTGGCGATGGGGCACGATTACGTCATGCGCCGCGGCCTCGACCGGTTCGAGTTTCCGCTGCTGATCGCGCTGGCCGTGCTGGGCATGATGATGATGGTCTCGGCGGGCGACCTGATGGCGCTTTACATGGGGCTGGAGCTGCAATCGCTCTCGCTTTACGTGGTGGCGACGATGCGGCGCGATTCCGCCCGCTCGACCGAGGCCGGGCTGAAGTATTTCGTGCTGGGCGCGCTGTCTTCGGGCCTGATCCTCTATGGTGCGTCGCTGACCTACGGCTTCGCGGGCACCACGCTGTTCTCGGGCATCCTCGGCACGCTTTCCGGTGGCGATGTTCCGCTCGGCCTGCTGTTCGGGCTGGTGTTCATGCTGGCGGGGATGGCGTTCAAGGTCTCGGCCGCGCCGTTCCACATGTGGACCCCGGACGTGTATGAGGGCGCGCCGACGCCGGTCACGGCCTTCTTCGCCACCGCGCCCAAGGTGGCGGCCATGGCGCTGATCGCCCGGGTGGTGCATGACGCCTTCGGCACGATCCCCTCGGACTGGATCCAGGTGCTTGCGGCGCTTGCGGTGCTGTCGATGTTCGTCGGCTCCATCGCCGCGATCGGCCAGCGCGATATCAAGCGGCTGATGGCCTATTCCTCGATCGCCCATATGGGTTTCGCGCTGGTCGGCCTTGCCGCCGGAACGGCGCAGGGCGTGCAGGCGATGCTGGTCTATATCGCGATCTACGGCACGATGAACGTCGGCACCTTCGCCTTCATCCTGTCGATGGAACGCGACGGCCGCCCGGTCAGCGACATCGCCAGCCTCAACCTGTTCTCCAGGCGCGAACCCGGCAAGGCGCTGGCGCTTCTGGTGCTGATGATCAGCCTTGCGGGCGTGCCGCCGTTCCTCGGCTTCTGGGGGAAGTTCGCGGTGCTGATGGCGGCGGTCGATGCCGGGATGGTCTGGCTGGCGGTCGCGGGGGTTCTGGCCTCGGTGATCGGCCTGTTCTACTACCTGCGCATCGTCTACTACATGTATTTCGGCACCGAAGGCGAAGTGCTGGAAAGCCGCATGGCGCCGGTGCAATGGGGGCTGCTGGTCGCCTCGGCGGCGATCATGCTGCTTGGCGTCGTCAACCTGTTCGGCGTCGATGTGGTCGCCGGGCTGGCGGCGGCCTCGCTTGTCCGCTGAGACCGGGGCAGGGGGGCGGTTTTCGGATCGGTCCCCCGTCGGCTGGCCGCCCGGCTACGGGCGGCGCCTGCTGTCCGAGGTGGACAGCACCATGCAGGAAGGCGCCCGGATCGCGCCGGGCCTGGCCGGGCCGGAATGGATCCTCGCCGGGTTCCAGACCGGCGGGCGCGGGCGGCGCGGGCGGCCATGGGTCAGCCCGCGCGGAAACTTTCATGCCTCGCTGGTGATGCGCCCCGCGGGTCCGGCCACGCAGGCGGCGCTGCGCAGCTTCGTCGCGGCGCTGGCGCTGGCCGAGGCGCTGGCCGAACTCACCGGCCTGCCCGGCTCGGTCTCGCTGAAATGGCCCAATGACGTGCTGTTCAACGGCGGCAAGATCGCCGGGATCCTGCTGGAAAGCGTGGGGCAGGGGGGCGCGGTGGCGCATCTGGTGATCGGCATCGGCGTCAACCTGATCGCCGCCCCCGCGGCGGATGAGGTTGAACCCGGCGCGGTCCGGCCGGTCTCGCTGCTGGCGGAAACCGGGATACGGGTCGCACCGGAAAACCTGCTGACCGCGCTTGCCGCCGGTTTCGCCCGATGGGAGGCCCGCTTCGCCGCCGGGGGGTTCGCGCCGGTCCGCGCCGCATGGCTGGCGCAGGCCGCCCGGCTGGGCGAGGAAATCACCGCCCGCACCGGCCCGCGGACCCGCCGGGGCGTGTTCGAGGGGATCGACGAGGGCGGCGCGCTGATCCTGCGCACCGCCGCCGGGCGCGAGGCGATCCCGGCGGCCGAGGTTTTCTTCTGAAACGGAGGGGGGAGGCGCGATGCTTCTGGCCATCGACTGCGGCAATACCAATACCGTGTTCTCGATCTGGGACGGGACGGGCTTCATCGCGACATGGCGCTGTGCCACCAATCACACCCGCACGGCGGACGAATATTACGTCTGGCTGTCCACCCTGCGCAACCTGCACAGGCTGGAGGCGCGGATTTCCGAGGTCATCATCTCCTCGACCGTGCCGCGGGTGGTGTTCAACCTGCGGGTGCTGTGCAACCGCTATTTCGACTGCCGCCCGCTGGTGGTGGGCCGCCCCGACTGCCTGCTGCCGGCGCCGCCGCGTGTCGATCAGGGCACGACCGTCGGGCCCGACCGGCTGGTGAACACCGCAAGCGCCTTCGACCGCCATGGCGGCGACCTGATCGTGGTGGATTTCGGCACCGCCACCACCTTCGACGTGGTGGATATCGACGGCGCCTATGTCGGCGGGGTGATCGCGCCGGGCGTCAACCTGTCGCTTGAGGCCCTGCACGCCGCCGCCGCCGCGCTGCCGCATGTGGACATCACCCGGCCCGAGATGGTGGTCGGCACGAATACGGTGGCCTGTATGCAGTCGGGCGTGTATTGGGGCTATATCGGCCTTGTCGAGGGCATCGTGCGCCAGATCCGCGCCGAACGCGGACGGCCGATGAAGGTGGTCGCCACCGGCGGCCTTGCGCCCCTGTTCGGACAGGGAACCGACGTATTCGACGCGGTGGAGGACGATCTGACCATGCATGGTCTCGTGCTGATCCATCGCTACAACAAGGAACTGGAAACCGCATGAGTGCCAATCGCCTGATCTACCTCCCCCTCGGCGGCGCCGGTGAGATCGGGATGAACTGCTATGTCTACGGCTACGGGCCCGAGGACCGCGAGCGGCTGATCGTCGTCGATCTCGGCGTGACCTTCCCCGACATGGACAGCACGCCGGGCGTCGATCTGATCATGCCCGATATCCGCTGGCTGGCCGAACGCGCCGACCGGATCGAGGGGATCTTCATCACCCACGCGCATGAGGATCACGTGGGCGCGCTCGGCCATCTTTGGGATCAGCTTCGCGCGCCGGTCCATGCGCGGCGCTTCACCGGCGCCCATGCGGCGATGAAACTGGTGGACCAGGGGCAGGATGCCGGGGTGGTGCAGGTGCACGAGCCGCGCCCCGCATGGGTCGAGGCCGGGCCGTTCCGGGTGCAGTTCGTGCCGGTGAGCCATTCGATCCCCGAGACCTCGGCGCTGCTGATCGAGACTCCGGCGGGGCGCATCTTCCATTCGGCGGATTTCAAGATCGACACCGCGCCGGGCGTGGGTGAGCCGTTCGACGCCGCGATGATGGAGGAGATCGGCCGCGAGGGGGTCAAGGTTCTGGGCTGCGACAGCACCAACGTGTTCGTGCCGCACCCCGGAAGGTCGGAGTCCTCGCTCGCCACGCCGCTGCGCGACCTGATCGCCGCCCAGCCCGGGCTGGTCGCGGCCACCACCTTTGCCTCGAACCTCGCGCGGGTGAAGACGCTGGCCGAAGCCGGGCGCGACGCGGGCCGCTCGGTCTGTCTTCTGGGCCGGGCGATGCGGCGCATGGTCACAAGCGCGGCCGAGACCGGGGTGATGAAGGGTTTCCCCCCCACCATCCCGCCCGAGGAGGCCGCCGAACTGCCGCGCGGCAGCGTGATGCTGATCGTCACCGGCACCCAGGGCGAGCGCCGCGCCGCTTCGGCGCAGCTTTCGCGCGGCCGCTATCTGGGGCTGGAGATGAAGGAGGGCGATACTTTCCTTTTGTCCTCCAAGACCATCCCCGGCAACGAACGCGCGGTGGGCCGCATCCTCAACGCCTTCTCCGAGATGGGGGTCGAGGTGGTGGACGATTCGGGCGGGCTCTACCACGTTTCGGGCCACGCGAACCGGCCCGACCTGGAGACGATGCACGACCTGCTGAAGCCTTCGGTGCTGCTGCCGATGCATGGCGAGCACCGCCATCTGCGCGAACACGCCAAGCTGGCGGTGAAGAAGGGCATCGCCACCGAGGTGGTGACCAACGGGATGCTGGTCGATCTGACCGGCGACCGGCCGGACGTCGCGGAATATATCGAGACCGGCAGGCTTTACCTTGACGGCACGGTGCTGGTGGGCGCGCTCGACGGGGTGATCCGCGACCGGATCCGCATGGCCCTGAACGGGCATGTGCTGGTGACGGTGATCCTCGACGAATCCGAGCAGAGCCTGGGCGAGCCATGGGTCGAACTGATGGGGCTGCCCGAGACCGGCCGCGGCGGCCGCCCGCTGGGCCCGTCGATGGAGGAATCCCTGGCGGCGTATCTGGACCGGGCCGGGGCCAAGGTGCTGCGCGACGACGACAAGCTGGACGAGGGCTTGCGCCGGGCGGTGCGGCAGGCGGCGATGGAAGAGATCGGCAAGAAGCCCGAGGTGACGGTGGTGGTCAGCCGCCTGTCCGAGGCGTAGGGGCGGCAGGGGCGGGTCCATATGCCCGCCATCCGGCGGGCAATCCTCCTGCCGCTCCCGGCCCCCGGTTCAATAGCTCCGGATCAGGCCGACCAGCCGCCCCTGCACCCGGACCAGATGTTCGGGATAGACGCGGGTTTCATAGGCCGGGTTCGCGGCTTCGAGCGCGATCATCGCGCCGCGGCGGCGGAAACGTTTGAGCGTGGCCTCCTGCTCTTCGACCAGCGCGACCACGATGTCGCCGTTTTCGGCCGCGTCCTGTTCGCGGATCACCACGATATCGCCGTCGTTGATCCCGGCCTCGATCATCGAATCGCCCTTGACCTCCAGCGCGTAATGCTGGCCCGATCCGGCCAGCATCGAGCCCGGCACCGCGACGTGATGCGACACCGTGCTGATCGCCTCGATCGGCACCCCGGCGGCGATCCGTCCCATCACCGGCAGTTCCAGCGCATGAACCGCCTCGACCGGCATGGCGCCGGGGGGCGGGTCGGTGCGGTCGCCCTCGACCACCCGGGGGCGGAAGCCGGGGCGTTCCATCGCCTCGGGCAGTTTCACGATCTCGATCGCGCGGGCCCGATGCGCCAGCCTGCGGATGAAGCCGCGTTCCTCCAGCGCGGTGATCAGCCGGTGGATGCCCGATTTCGACCGCAGGCTGAGAGCGTCCTTCATCTCGTCGAACGAGGGGGGCACCCCGTCGCGATCCATGCGGGTACGGATGAAGTCGAGCAGTTCCAGTTGCTTGCGGGTGAGCATCGGCAGACTCCGGCAAATAGGTTCCCGAACTGTTCTGCCAGCGTTCCCGGTTTGTGTCAAGCATTGTGGAAAGGAAAGCGCCGGATGCGCCCACGCCCGGCGGGCGGCGGTGCCCCCTGTTGTGGCAGGGGCGGGTGTCTGCCACCCCCGACGCACGGCCATGGACAGCCCGTCGTCCCGCCGCCTAGGCTGGCGGCAGGAGGAGCCGCCATGACCGACATCGCCCCCCGCGCCGATCTTGCAACCCATGAGGTGACGAACCAGCCCGCGCCCGGGGTCCGCGACCTCTGGGCCTCGGACCCGGGTTTCCGCCACTGGGCCGGGGTGGCGGGGGCGGACGGCGCGGCGCTGGCGGAGTTCGGCGCGCGGGCCGGGGCGGTGGAATGGCAGGCGGCGGCGCGGGCCGCGAACCGGCATGTGCCCGAACTGCGGTTGTTCGATCGCGGCGGGCGCAGGCTGGACGAGGTGGCGTTCCACCCGGCCTATCACCGGCTGATGGAACTGGGCCTGTCCGCCGGATACGCCGCCTGTGCCTGGGACGGCGGCAGCCACGCCACCCATGCCGGGCTGGTCTATGCCATGAGCCAGGTCGAGCCCGGCACCTGCTGCCCGATGACCATGACCTATGCCGCGATCCCGGCGCTCGGGGCCGATCCGGCGCTGGCCGCCCGCTGGCATCCAAAGCTGACGGCGCGCAGCTATGACGGCCGCAGCCTGCCCATGGCGGACAAGACCGCCGCCACCCTCGGCATGGCGATGACCGAGAAGCAGGGCGGCTCGGACCTGCGCACCAATACCACCGTGGCGGAGCCGGACGGCGAGGGCTGGCGGCTGACCGGGCACAAGTGGTTCTGCTCGGCGCCGATGTCGGACGGGTTCCTGACGCTGGCGCAGGCGCCCGGCGGGCTGACCTGTTTCCTCGTGCCGCGCTGGACCCCGGACGGGGAAAGGAACGCCATCCAGCTCATGCGGCTCAAGGACAAGCTGGGCAACCGGGCCAATGCCTCGGCCGAGATCGAATACAGCCGTGCATGGGCCGAAAGGCTGGGTGAGGAAGGGCAGGGGGTGCGCAGCATCATCCGCATGGTGCATCACACAAGGCTGGATACCGCGCTGGCGCCCGCCGGGCTGATGCGGGCGGCGCTGGCCGAGGCGCTGTGGTGGTGCGAGGGGCGCTCTGCCTTCCAGCGCCGCCTGATCGACCAGCCGCTGATGCGCGCGGTGCTCGCGGACCTCGCGCTCGACCTCGAAGGGGCGCTGGCCTTGGGCTTCCATGTCGCGCGGGCCTTCGACGCGGATACGCCGCTGGCGCGGATCGGCGTGGCGCTGGCCAAGTTCCTGTCGAACAAGCGTTGCCCGGTGGTGGTGGCCGAGGCGATGGAGTGCCTCGGCGGGATGGGCTATGTCGAGGACACGCCGCTGCCGCTTCTCTACCGCGAGGCGCCGCTGAACGGCATCTGGGAAGGGTCGGGCAATGTCATCTGCCTCGACATCCTGCGCACGCTGGGGCGCGACGGGGCCGCCGCCGATGCGCTGGCGGCGGAACTGGACGCCGCGACCGGGGCCGACCGGCGTTACGACGCGGCGCTGAAGGCGCATCGTGCCCGCTGGCCCGGCCTGCCGCCCGAGGCGGAGGCGAGGCTTTTCGCCGAACGGCTGGCCGTGCTGCTGACCGCCTCGGTGCTGATCCGCCATGGCCCCGCCGCGGTGGCCGACGCCCATGCCGCCACCCGGCTGGAGCCCGGCCGCGGGCTGGTGCCGGGGGCGGTGACAGGGCTTGATGCCGCGGCGCTCTTGGCCCGGTTGGGTCGGGATTGACCGGCCGGTCAACAACCTCCGATCCAACGGGTTGTTTTTGGGCTGGAAACTCGGCCCCATGCACTCCATAGTGTGACGGACAACCGGCGGGGGACGCCGCGCGGCATGGAAAACAAAGCGCGACAAAGGCAATAAAACATGGCTGCCGACAAACAGAACTTGCAGGACGCTTTCCTCAACCACGTGCGGAAGGCGAAGGTTCCGGTGACGATTTTCCTCATCAACGGGGTGAAGCTTCAGGGCGTCATCACCTGGTTCGACAATTTCTGTGTGCTGCTCCGGCGTGACGGACAATCGCAACTTGTCTACAAACATGCGATCTCCACCATCATGCCCGGCCAGCCGATCAGCCTTTACGAGGGTGACGACTGATACCCGAGGCCCGGCCCACCGAGGGCGCGGCGACGCGCGCCTATGTTCTGCACCCGGACATCAGGGGGGAGCCGGGGCGACGGCTGCCCGAATACCGGCTGGCCGAGGCGGTTGCGCTTGCGGCCGCGCTGCCGGGGCTGGAGGTCGCCGGGGCCGAGGTGGTGCGGCTGCCGAAGGCGCAGGCGGGGCGGCTGTTCGGCAAGGGCAAGCTTGAAGAGCTGAAGGCCCGGTTCGAGGCGCTGGAGATCGACCTTGTGCTGGTTGACGGGCCGGTGACGCCGGTGCAGCAGCGCAACCTGGAAACCGGCTGGGGCGTCAAGCTTCTGGACCGCACCGGGCTGATCCTGGAGATCTTCGCCGACCGCGCCCGGACCCGCGAAGGGGTGTTGCAGGTCGAGCTTGCCGCGCTCGGCTATCAGCGCAGCCGGCTGGTGCGGGCCTGGACCCATCTGGAACGCCAGCGCGGCGGGTTCGGTTTCGTCGGCGGCCCCGGCGAGACCCAGCTTGAGGCCGACCGCCGGGCGATCGACGATCAGGTGGTGCGGCTGCGGCGGCAACTGTCCAAGGTGGTGCGCACCCGGGCGCTGCACCGGGCGGCGCGGGCCAGGGTGCCGTTTCCGGTGGTGGCGCTGGTCGGCTATACCAACGCCGGGAAATCCACGCTGTTCAACCGCATGACCGGGGCCGGGGTGCTGGCCCGGGACATGCTGTTCGCCACGCTCGATCCCACCATGCGGGCGGTCGATCTCGGCCCCGCCGGGCGGGTGATCCTGTCGGACACGGTGGGGTTCATCTCGGACCTGCCGCCCCAGCTTGTCGCCGCCTTCCGGGCCACGCTGGAAGAGGTGCTGGAGGCCGATGTGATCGTGCATGTGCGCGACATCGCCCACCCCGAGACCGCGGCGCAGGCGGCGGACGTGGAAGATATCCTTGTCAGCCTCGGCGTGACGGAGGAAACCCCGCGAATCGAGGTCTGGAACAAGATCGACCTGCTGGACGACGAGGCCCGCGCCACCTGCCAGGCGCAGGCCCTGCGGCGCGATGACGTGGTGCCGGCTTCCGCCGTCACCGGCGCGGGGATGGACGACCTGCGCGCCGCCCTCGCCGTCCGTCTGGGCGGGGTGCGCCGGGCCGACCGGCTGGACCTGCCCTTCGCCCGGGGCCGCGCCCGCGCCTGGCTGCACGAGGCGGGCGTGGTCACCGCCGAGGCGGAACACGACGGCGGCTGGACCATCGACGTGCTCTGGACCGCCGCGCAGGAACGCGGGTTCCGGGGGGTGTAGGGGTGTCTTGAATCCCCGGCAAATCCCCTTGGCACAACAGAGGGCAGCGGCCGACCGCGGGGGGCCGCCGCGACGATTGTGCTCTGGCAGTTTATGGTGCCGATTACCCCGACACCGGTTCGTGTCGAAACGTTGCAGGAGCGGCCGCCCGTCCGGGCGGTCGGCCGCTGCCCGGCGGCGCGTGACGCGCCTTGATTCCGGGCAAGGGGGAAAAGGGAGCACGGTCGGCCGCTGCCCTCCGTGGTGACAAGGGCCAGCCGGAGGTTCACGCCAAAACCCGACCGATCCGCCACCTCGCGGGAACGTCACCCTTGCGCCCCGGCGCAAAGCCCTGTATGGCGGCGCCACTTCACAGGCAGGGGCGGGCCTTGCGGGGGAGACATCCCCGTTCGGTCCTCCGGTTGGGCGGTGCGCCGCTCGAATCCCCTGCCGAGGCGCAAACCGGAAAGGAAATGGACATGGCGCTTCCCGATTTCTCGATGCGTCAGCTTCTCGAAGCTGGCGTCCACTACGGCCACCAGACCGCCCGCTGGAACCCGCGCATGGGCGAGTTCATCTATGGTGACCGCAACGGCATCCACATCATCGACCTGACCCAGACGGTGCCGATGCTCGACGCCGCGCTCAAGACCGTGCGCGACACCGTGGCCAAGGGCGGCCGGGTGCTGTTCGTCGGCACCAAGCGCCAGGCGGCAAAGCCGATCGCCGAGGCGGCCGAGAAATGCGCGCAATACTACATGAACCACCGCTGGCTGGGCGGCACGCTGACCAACTGGAAGACCGTCTCGCAGTCGATCCAGCGGCTCAAGGCGATCGACGAGCAACTGGACCACGGCGCCGAGGGGCTGACCAAGAAGGAACGCCTCGGGATGGAGCGCGAGCAGGCCAAGCTGCAAGCCAGCCTGGGCGGCATCCGCGACATGGGCGGCCTGCCGGACCTCTTGTTCGTGATCGACGTGAACAAGGAGGATCTGGCGATCCTCGAAGCGAAAAAGCTGGGCATCCCGGTGGTCGCGGTCGTCGATACCAACTGCTCGCCCGCCGGGGTCGATTACATCGTGCCGGGCAATGACGACGCCTCGCGCGCCATTACGCTCTACTGTGATCTGGTCGCGCGCGCCGCGCTTGACGGGATGACGGCGCAGATGGGCGCCGCCGGGGTCGATATCGGGGCGCTGGAAGCCGCGCCGGGCGAAGAGGCGCTGGCCGAGGAGCCCGCGGAAACCGCCGAGGCCGCCGAAGCACCCGCCGAGACGACAGGGGCCGAACAGGGCTGAGGCCCCGGCACCGCGACCACCATTCCGCCGGGCGGGACCATCGGGTCCGGCCCGGCTATCCGCAATCGACGAATCTGAGGAGAGACCGTGATGGCAATCACTGCAACCATGGTGAAGGAACTGCGCGAAGCGACCGGCGCGGGCATGATGGACGCCAAGAAGGCGCTGACCGAGACCGGCGGCGACATGGAGGCCGCGGTCGACTGGCTGCGCACCAAGGGCCTGGCCACGGCCGCGAAGAAGGCGGGCCGCGTGGCCGCCGAGGGGCTGGTGGGCGTCGCCGTCGAAGGCGGGCGCGGGGTCGCGGTCGAACTCAACTCGGAAACCGATTTCGTCGCCAAGAACGCCGATTTCCAGGGGCTGGTCGCGGGCATCACCCGCACCGCGCTGGGGGTTGCCGATCTCGACGCGCTGGGGGCCGCCGAGCTTGACGGAACCCCCGTGGCCGAGACCCTGACCACCGCCATCGCCCGGATCGGCGAGAACATGACCCTGCGCCGCATGGCCAGGATCGAGGGCGATGCGGTCGCCGCCTATGTCCACAACGCCGCCGCCGAAGGCATGGGCAAGATCGGCGTGCTGGTCGCGGTGAAGGGTTCTGACAACGGTATCGCCAAGCAGATCGCCATGCATGTCGCGGCGACCAACCCGGCCTCGCTGTCGGAGGCCGATCTCGACCCGGCGCTGGTCGAGCGCGAGAAGACCGTGCTGACCGAACAGGCCCGCGAATCCGGCAAGCCCGATGCGGTGATCGAAAAGATGATCGTCGGCCGCATGGCCAAGTTCTTCGAGGAGGTCACGCTGCTCGGCCAGAAGTTCGTGATGAACCCGGACATCACCGTCGCGCAGGCGGCGAAGGATGCGGGTGTCGAGATCACCGGCTTCGTCCGCATGGCCGTGGGCGAGGGGATCGAGAAGAAGGAAGAGGATTTCGCCGCCGAGGTCGCCAAGACCCTGGCGGGCTGATCCGGCCCGGGCGCCTGTCGCCCGGCACATCCAGAGAAAGCAGCGGCGCGGCCCGGAAGGTCCGCGCCGCTTTGCGTTGCGGACCCTGCCCCGTGGCGCGGTTCGGGGGATGCCGGTGTCTGGTCTGGGGCGTGAAAAGGGAAGCGGCGGCTTCGGGAAATGGCGTAAAGGCCGCGGGGCAGCCGCCAGCGGCGACCGCATACCCCGCAGCCCCTCACGCGGATACTCATGAAACGACGACATAGTGATGCAGGCCGGGGGGCGGCGAAAGTCAGGGATTCCTTACCCGAATGGGGCGGTTTGTCGCGGTATCGGTGTGTTGGGGTGGGGGGCCGGTCCGAACTCTTTCGAATCTATCCCCCTCGTTCAGGCGAAACAGGGGCCGGCGGCCAACCGCTGCCCTTTGTTTTGCTTGGGCTGAAACTCATCTCTCCATACAATCCGATGCCCCTTCCGCCCGCCGCTGCACCGTGGCAGTCTCCGGTGCATGACAAGCGACTTTCTCATCATCGGCGGCGGTATTGCCGGGATTTCGGCGGCGGCGCGGCTTTCGGCGCTTGGGCGGGTCACGCTGTGCGAGCAGGAACCGGCGCTTGGCTATCACGCCTCGGGCCGCTCGGCGGCGCTGTTCGAACCGCGCTACGGCAAGCCCGCCATCACCGCGCTGTCGGAGGCCGGCGACACCTTCCTCCGGCACGAGAACGGCGGTGTCCTGAGCCCGCGCGGCTTCCTGATGGTGGCGCGCGAGGACCAGCGCGAGGGGTTTCTGGCGGAGGAAACCGCGATGCGCCTCGACCGGATCGCCCCGGCGGAGGCGTGCGATATCGTGCCGGTCCTGAACCCCGGAAAGGTGGCGCTGGCGGCGTATCACGCGGCCGCCTGGGATATCGACACCGACCGGCTGATCCAGAACTTCGCCCGCGAGGCGCGCGGCAATGGCGCGGCGATCCTGACCGGCGCCCCGGTCACCGCCATATCCCGGACCGCGACCGGCTGGCGCATCGGGGCCGGGGGGGAAACCCATGACGCGCGGATGATCGTCAACGCCGCCGGGCCATGGGCCGACGGGATCGCCCGCATGGCCGGGGTGCGGCCGGTGGGGCTTGTGCCCTATCGTCGCTCCATGGCCCGCATCCCCGCCCCGGGCGGGCATGACATTTCCCGCTGGCCGATGATCTTCGGCCCGGGCGAGGACTGGTATGCCCGGCCCGACGCCGGGGCGCTGCTGGTCTCTCCGGGCGACGAAGACCCGATGGAGCCGCATGACGCCTTCGCCGACGACATGGTGCTGGCCGCAGGGCTGGCGCGTTACGAGGCGATGGTGACCGAACCCGTCACCCGGCTCTTGGCGAACTGGGCGGGGCTGCGCACCTTCGCCCCCGACCGGGTGCTGGTGATCGGCCCCGACAGGCGCGAGCCCGCGTTCTTCTGGCTGGCGGGGCAGGGCGGCTACGGGTTCCAGACCTCGCCCGCCGCCTCGCGGCTTGCCGCCGACCTGATCGCCGGGCGCGCGCCGGAACTCGGCCCGGCCGTTGTCGCCGCGCTTTCACCCGCCCGCTTCGGCTGAGGCCGGTCTCTTGATCCCGATCAAGGCCCAACCGCGCCGTCCGTGCGAAACCGGCGCGAAACCGTGAACAGGAAAGGCAACCTCATGGATTGGCAGGAAAAGATCGAAGGCACCCGGAACGCGCTGCGGGTGCTCAACCGGACGATCCCCGAGGCGACCCGGGGTTTCGCCACGCTTTCGAAGGCGGTGAAGGACGGCGGCACGCTGGGCGTCAAGGAAAAGGAATTCGTGGCCATGGGAATCTCGATCGCCATCCGCTGCGACGACTGTATCGCCTTCCACACCGAGGCGCTGATCAAGGCCGGGGCCACGCGCGAGGAGTTCGGCGACGTGCTGGCCATGGCGGTGCAGATGGGCGGCGGGCCGTCGCTGATGTATGCCTCAAGGGCGCTTGATTGCTGGGACCAGCTCACGGCGGCGCGGGAGGCCGGGTAGTGCGGGCGATTCGCCGTCAGACGGCCCCCTTGCCTGATGCCGGGCGGGGGGCGGCGCCTCCGGGGTGACGGGCGCATATGGTGCAAATCGCCGCAGGCCCGGAATTCATGCCCCCGGACTCCGCCGGGGCGCAGGGCCGGGCGGTTGCCGGGCGGGGGAGAAGCCCCTATGACACGGACATGACAGCCGAACAGCCCACCGACCCCAAGGCCATCATCCGCATCGCCCGCGAAAGCGGCGAGGCGGAGATGCCCGAGCCGCTCGACCTCGGCGCGCGGGTGCGCGGCCTGCGCAAGGAGCGCGGCTGGACGCTGGAACAGGCGGCCACGCAGGCGGGGCTTGCGCGCTCGACGCTTTCCAAGATCGAGAATGGCCAGATGTCGCCCACCTACGAGGCGCTGAAGAAGCTGGCCGAGGGGCTGGCGATCTCGGTGCCGCAGCTGTTCACGCCGCCTTCGGGCGCGCAGGTGACGGGCCGGATCGCGGTCACCCGGGCGGGCGAGGGGCAGGCCCATGCCACCGCGACCTATGAACACGAGCTGCTGGCCGGGGCGCTGACCCGCAAGAAGATGCTGCCCTACCGCGCCCGCATCCGCGCCCGGCGGTTCGAGGAATTCGACGGCTGGGTGCGCCATGACGGCGAGGAATTCCTGGTGGTGCTGACCGGCATCGTCCGGCTCTATACCGAGTTCTACGAGCCGGTCGAACTGCGCCGGGGCGACAGCGCCTATTACGACGCCACCATGGGCCACAACGTGGTCTCGCTGAGCGAGGAAGACGCGAGCATCCTGTGGGTGACCTCGCTGGGCTGAGGACGGAACCGCCCGCGCGCCCCGCGCGCCGCCCGCGCCGATGCTGCGCAACCGGCCCGGCTGTGGACATTGCCACCGCTTCGGCCTATTGCGAAAACGTAGTCCGACAGGGGGAGGCCCAGCTTGCGCGATCTCAGGATTCCCGACCAGCGCCACCCGGAAAAGGCGCATCGCCCCGACAGCGAACAGCAGCCGCGCAAGCCCGCGTGGATCCGGGTGAAGGCCCCCGGCTCGCCCGGCTACAAGCGCACCCGCGACATCCTGCGCGACCAGAAGCTGACCACCGTCTGCGAAGAGGCGGGCTGCCCCAATGTCGGCGAATGCTGGGGCCAGGGCCACGCCACCATGATGATCATGGGCGAGATCTGCACCCGCGGCTGCACCTTCTGCAACGTGGCGACCGGGCGGCCCGACGCGCTCGACGTGTTCGAGCCGGGGCGGGTGGCCCATGCGGTGCAGCAACTGGGCCTGAACCATGTGGTGATCACCAGCGTCGATCGCGACGACCTCGCCGACGGCGGGGCCGAACATTTCGCCCAGACGATCCGCGCCGTGCGCCACCGCGCGCCGGGGACGACGATCGAGGTGCTGACGCCCGACTTCCTGCGCTGCCCGCCCTCGGCGCTGGAGGCGGTGGTCGAGGCGCGGCCCGACGTGTTCAACCACAACCTGGAAACCGTGCCCGGCCTTTACCCCGAGGTCCGGCCCGGCGCGCGCTATTTCCACAGCCTGCGGTTGTTGCAGCGGGTGAAGGAACTGGACCCCGGCATGTTCACCAAGTCGGGGATCATGGTCGGGCTGGGCGAGGAGGCGCAGGCCGTGCGGCAGGTGATGGACGACATGCGCGCGGCCGATGTGGATTTCCTGACCATCGGCCAGTATCTGCAACCGACGCCGAAACACCACCGCATCGACCGTTTCGTCACGCCCGAGGAATTCGCCGCCTATGAGAAAGCGGCCTTCGGCAAGGGCTTCCTGATGGTCTCGGCCACGCCGCTCACCCGGTCGAGCTATCACGCGGGCGACGATTTCGCCCGGCTGCGGGAGGCGCGTCAGGCGAAGCTCGGGCAGGGCTGAGGGGTCTGGTGCGGGGCTTGTGGCGGGTCGGGCAGGGGGCCGTCTGCCCCCCTCTTGGTCTGCGGCCAATTGTTCGCCGCTGAAAACCGTCCCCCGGACGGTTTTTTTAACGCGGCTCACCCCCGAGAGTATTTTTGGCAAGATGAAATGCAGGAAGTGCCCGTAATACTCTTTCGCCTTGATACAAATGTCCCCGCCGGAGGGTGAGCGGCGTCTCGGAAACGTGCCAGTGGCACGTTTCAGCCGCGAACGGCGGCCCGGAGGCCAAATCCCGGCTTGCGGAAACGGAACGCCGGGCGGGTATCCCCCTCCCCGGCCGGTGGCTTCGCTCCCCGAAGGGCGCGCCCGCCCCCGGCAGATGACTCAGCGGTTGCGCGCTTCCTCGATCGCCGGGCGGATCATCTCGTCCAGCACCCGCACCGTCACCGGCCCGGCGAAACGCAGGATCACCGTGCCGTCGCCGTCGATCACATAGGTCTCGGGCACGCCGTAAACCCCCCAGTCCAGCGCCATGCGCCCCGAAGCATCGGCCCCCATGGTCGTATAGGGATCGCCGAGTTCATGAAGGAAGCCGAGCGCGTTCGAGGGGTTGTCCTTGTAGTTCACCCCATGCACCACCATTCCCTCATCGGCGAGGGTCTGAAGCTGCGGGTGTTCGACCCGGCAGGGGGCGCACCAACTGGCCCAGAAGTTCAGCAGCGTCACCTCGCCGTCGCGCAGCGCGGCATCGGTCGTCAGCACCCCGTCGCCCAGCGGCACCACCTGCACCGCGGGGGCCTGGCGCCCGGCGATGGCCGAGGGCAGGCCGTCGGGGTCGTCGCGCTGCATCCCGAAAAAGAACAACCCCGCCAGCAGCCCGAACAGGGCGGGCGGCAGGATCACCAGCAGCGGAACCTTCTTCTTCGCCGGTTCTTCAGCCATGTCCGGTCTCCTTCCTGCGCCGTGCCTCCATCTCCTCAAGCGCGCGGCGCACCCGCGCACCGCGCCACAGCGTCAGCGCGATCAGCAGGGCAAGCAGCCCCAGCGATACGATATAGGAGGCGGTCACCTCGCTTGAGTAACGTCCCAGATCGGGCAGCATCATCCCATCCTTTCACGTGCTTCCAGCGCCTTGAGGCGGCGGGCGCGAATCTCGGTGCGGGTGCGGATCAGCACCAGGGCGACGAACAGCAGCACGAAGCCCGCCATGGTCACATATAGCGGCATCCGGTAGACGATCGACATCCGCTCGCCGGGGGCGACCGACAGGGACGCGCCCTGATGCAGGCCCTGGTTCCAGAAATGCACCGCGTAGCGCGACAGGATCGCGAAGACCGAACCGACAAGGCACAGCACGCCGGTCAGGTCGGCGGCGGTGTCCGGGTCGTCCACCGCCTCCCACAGCGCGATATAGCCCAGATAGAACAGGCACAGGATCAGGAACGAGGTCAGCCGCGGATCCCAGGCCCACCAGGTTCCCCACATCGGCTGCCCCCAGAATGCGCCCGTCGCCAGCGCGATCAGCGTGAAGGTGAGGCCAATGGGCGCCGCCGCCCGCGCCGCCAGCGCCGAGACATGATGCCGCCGGATCAGCCAGACCAGCGAGGTCACCAGCATCATCACCCAGGCGTTGATCGCCATCATCGCCGCGGGCACGTGCAGGTAGATGATCTTCACCGTCGATCCCTGCCGGAAGTCGTCGGGGGTGAAGAAAAAGCCCCAGACCAGCCCCACGACCAGACCCGCCGCCGCAAGCCCGACCGTCCAGGGCAGCAGCCGGGCCGAGGTCTGCATGAACCTCCGAGGATTCGCGTATTCCCAGATTGACATTGGTTCTACCTAGTTTCTCTGCAACGCCGGCTCAATTCACTAACACGCGAAAGCCTAACGCAGGTTGATACGGATTGCCGCAGCCGAAGCAAAGGGCAGAAGCGCCGCCACCCCGGCGGTGATGCCCGCAAGCAGCGCCAGCGGCGTGGCGGTGGAAAGCCCCTCGGCGCCGCGCTTGACGATCTCGGCCCCGAAGATCAGCGTCGGCACGTAGAGCGGCAGCACCAGAAGCGACATCAGCAGCCCGCCGCGCTTGAGCCCCACGGTAAGCGCCGCGCCGAACGCCCCGATCACCGAAAGCGCCGGCGTGCCGAGGGCGAGCGAGACGACCAGCCAGCCCTGCGCCGGAGCGGGCAGGTGCAGCAACACCCCGAGCACCGGGGCGGCGAAGGTCAGCGGCAGGCCCGTCACCGCCCAATGCGCCAGCGCCTTGACCGCCACCACGCCCTCAAGCGGAACCGGCGCCGTCGCCAGGAGATCGAGCGAGCCGTCCTCGTGATCGAGCGCGAAGATCCGGTCGAGCGACAAGAGGCAGGCCAGCAGCGCCGCCACCCAGAGCACGCCGGGGGCGATGGCCGCGAGCGTGGCGCTTTCCGGCCCCACCCCCAGCGGCACCAGAACGCAGACGATCAGGAAGAAGGCAAGGCCGAGGCCGAAACCGCCGCCCGCCCGGACCGCGATCCGCAGGTCGCGCAGGAGGAGGGCGATCATCGCGGCACTCCTGCCCGGCGGCGGCGCGGGTGGTGGTCGGGGGGGCCTCCGGCGGGGGGTGAGTGGCGAAAGAGAAAGGCTCCAGTGGAGCCTTTCCGCCACGAACGGGTGCCCCGTGGGCGCCCTGGACAAGGAAAGATGAAGTTGCAGGAGAACTGGGCGGGACGGGGCGCTGTCATGCGAAAGCCTCGTCGAAGGCGCCGGTGGTGCCGCCGGTCTCGGGCGGGCGGGCCTTGTAGGGGCCGAGGTCCAGCGTTTCGGCCTCGTCCAGCCCGAGGTCGATATGGGTGGCGATCAGCGCCGCGCCGCCCCCGGCCAGATGCACCCGCACCACATCGGCGAACAGCGCGACCGATGCGATGTCGAGCGAGACCGTGGGTTCATCCAGCATCCAGACCGGCCGCCCGGTGACCAGCAGCCGCGCAAGCCCGAGGCGGCGTTTCTGCCCGGCCGAAAGGTTGAACGCGCGGCGGTCGCGGAACGGGGCGAGGTTCATGCGGTCAAGCGCCGCATCCGCCGCCGCCGGGCCAAGCCCGTGAACCGCCGCCCAGAACCGCAGGTTCTCGATGGCGCTCAGCGTGGGCTTGAGTCCATCGGCATGGGCGGCATAGGCCGCCCCCTCGGGCGCAAGGCCGACGGTCCCGGCGATGGGCGGCTGAAGCCCGGCAAGGCTGCGCAACAAGGTGGTCTTGCCGCAACCGTTCGGCCCGCGCAGCACCAGCGCCCGGCCCGGGACGACGGAAAACGACAGCCCTTCCAGCAACGGCACCCCGCCACGGGCGACGGCAAGCCCCTCGGCCACCAGCAGGGGGCGCGTGTTCATGCGGCCCGCCTGCGCGCCGGGGCCTGCGGGTGCCACTCCACCAAGGTCACATCATTCCCCTTCATCTTTCCGGAAATACCCCCGGGGGGGTCGGGGGGGGCGGCCCCCCGGCTGTTCCGGCTTGTTCGCGCCGCCAACCTAGCCGATCCGCCGGACGGGCGGAAGGCTCAGACCGGGATCAATGCTGCGGCAATCCGGCGCCCTTCGGCAAGGCAGATGTTGTAGCTGCGGCAGGCGGCGGCGGAACTCATCGTCTCGATGCCGATCCCGGCCTCTTCCAGTGCCGTGCGGAACGGGGCGGGCAACGGGGCGATCTCGGGCCCGGTGCCGACGAACAGCACGTCGATCAGCCCGGCGACGGCAAGGAACGGGGCCGGATCGGCCGGCCCGGCCCAGGGTGCGACGCCGCCGGGCAATACGGCCAGCGCGCCGCGATGCACCTTTCCGGCGATGCGGAAGAAGCCGGGGCCGTAGCCGTCAACCGGCGGCGGGCCGGAATAGGCGATCTCGTCGAGGCTGGGCATGGTGTCGGTCCTGTCCGGTTTCCACGCGCCTTGTAACCCGGAATCCGGCGCGGGGCGAGGGGGCGGGGAACCGCAGCATGACGCCCGGTCGCGGATACGGGCCCCGCCCCGCCCGGAACAGCCGCGTCAGCATCCCGGGCCGCGCGGGCCGATCCGTTCAGCGCGCGGCGCCCTTGCCGCGGTTGCGGCGGCGGCGCGGGGCCTCGCTGCCGCCGGGTTTGTCCTGCCCCTGGGTCTGGCCCTGACCCTGTGCCGCCCGGGGTTTCCCCGGCTTGCCCTGCGCGGGTTTCGCCTGCCCGCCGGGGCGGGCCGGGGGCTTGCCGGGGCGGGTCCGTTTCGGACCCTGCGCCGGGCGGGCGGGTTTCGGCGGTGGGATGTCCGAGGCGGGCGGCGTGCCCCCGGCGACCTCAAGCCGGTGGCCGATCACCTTCTCGATGGCGCGCAGCTCGCCGATCTCGGCGGGCGCGCAGAAGGCCACCGCCCGGCCCGCCGCCCCGGCCCGCGCGGTGCGGCCGATGCGGTGGACGTAGTTGTCGGGCACGTTCGGCAGGTCGTAGTTGTAGACGTGCCGCACGATGGGAATGTCGATTCCGCGCGCCGCCACGTCGGTCGCCACCAGCACCTTGAGCGTGCCGTCGCGAAACGCCTTCAGCGTGGCCTCGCGCTGGTTCTGGCTCTTGTTGCCGTGGATCGAGCCCGCGGCGAAGCCCCAGCTTTCCAGCAGCTTCTTCAGTTTCTCGGACCCGTGCTTGGTGCGGCCGAACACCAGCGCGGCCTCTTCCGGGTGGCCGAGCAGCAGCGATTCCAAGAGTTTCGCCTTGTCGCCCTGATTGACGAAATGCACCGACTGGGTGATCCGGTCGGCGGTCCTGCCGGGGGGCGAGACCGCGACCTTCACCGGATCGCGCAGGTAGGTGGCGGCAAGGTCTTCGATCAGCTTCGGCATGGTGGCCGAGAACATCAGCGTCTGGCGTTTCATCGGCAGGTGGCGGGCGATCTTCCGCAGCGCATGGATGAAGCCCATGTCGAGCATCTGGTCGGCCTCGTCCAGCACCAGATAGCCGGTGTGCTCAAGGCTCAGCGCGCCGCGTTCCAAAAGGTCGATCAGCCGCCCCGGCGTCGCCACCAGAATGTCGGTGCCGCGCGCCAGCCGTTCGGTCTGGCGGTTGAGCGAGGCACCGCCGGTCACGCAATAGACCTTGGCGGGACTTCCCTTGGTGAACAGTTCCAGATGTTCGGCGATCTGCGCCACCAGCTCGCGCGTGGGGGCAAGGATCAGCGCCCGCACCCGGCGCGGCGGCGGCGGATGGCCGATCCCGAGGATACGCTGCAACAGCGGCAGGCCGAAGGCCGCGGTCTTGCCGGTTCCGGTCTGCGCCAGCCCCATGAGGTCGCGCCCGGCGAGGATCTCGGGGATCGCGCGGATCTGGATCGGGGTGGGGGTGGTGAAACCGCTGCGTTCGAGCGCGGTCAGAAGGTTCGGGGCAAGCCCGAGAGAGGCGAAGGAGGTCAGGGTCTGGCCTTTCGTGGAATACCGGGAGCGGCGCATGGCCGCGCGCCGCCCCGCAGGACAGCATGTCAGCGCCGCACATGGGGGGAAACGCAGCGCAAGTCAAGCCGTGGTGCGATTCGCGGGGTGCTTGCGGTGGTCGATGGCGGCGCGGGTGGTGCGCTTCTGCACTGGAGCGCAACATTCGCCCCCGCGCACCACTTGCCCGGACTCAAGGCGCGTCACGCGCCCCGCCGGGCAGCGGCCGACCGCCCGCGTCACGCCGCAGGCGTGCCTTCGGCACGTCACGCCGCAGGCGTGCCTCGGCACGACGGCGGGCGCTGCCCTTTGTTGTGCAGGAAACCGGCGGGGGCGGTGACTGAAATCGCCCGGCCTGCGGGTTCATGCCGGAAGGGCGACGGATCATTGGTGAGCGCACTTGAGATCGGCGGCCTCGCGGCCTAGGCTCCCGCCGCAGCCGTGCGGGCCGGAGCCCGGAGCGGGACATATCAACCGGAGAGTCCAGATGACCACGCCTGTTGCAATCCAGTTCAGTGAGACCGACCTTGAGGCCCTGGCGGGGGCCGGGGGCCGGGTGGTGGTCTTTGCCGGTGCCTCGGGCGCGAAGGGCCCGGTGGGGCGGCGGGTCAACCGGCTCACCCGTGGCGCGCTCGACCGTTTCACCGCCTCGCCCGCCTTCGCCAAGCTGAAACCCGGCGAGGCCGCCGACCTCACCTGGCCGGGCGGCATGGCCTGCGAGGCGGTGCAGGTGGTGCGGCTCGACCCGCGCGCGGGCGTGGCCGAGGCGCGCAAGGCCGGTGCGGCCATCGGCGCGAAACTGGGCGAAGGGGGCGCGCTGGTGCTGGCCGGGGGCCACGCGCGGGCGGCGGAGATTTCCTTCGGACTTGCGCTGCGGGCCTATGCCTTCGACACCCACCGCACCGGCGAGAAGAAGGCCCCCGGCCCGGTCACGCTGATGGTGAACGCCCCCGAGGCGGTGGCGGCGACGGCGAAACCGCTTGCCGCGCTGGCCGAGGGCGTGTTCTTCACCCGCGATCTGGTCTCCGAACCCGCCAATATCCTGACCACCGACGATTTCGCCGCGCGGCTCGCCGTCATGCAGGAACTGGGGCTGGAGGTCGAGATCCTGGAAGAACCGCAGCTTGCCGAACTGGGCATGGGCGCGCTTCTGGGCGTGGGGCAGGGGTCGGAAAGCCCCTCCAAGGTGGTGGTGATGCGCTGGCAAGGGGGCGGCGAGGAGGCGCCGCTCGCGCTCGTGGGCAAGGGGGTGGTGTTCGACACCGGCGGCATCTCGATCAAGCCCGCGGGCGGGATGGAGGAGATGACCATGGACATGGGTGGCGCCGCCGTGGTCGCGGGCGTGATGCGCACGCTGGCGCTGCGGAAGGCGAAGGCCAATGTGGTGGGGCTTGTCGGGCTGGTCGAGAACATGCCCTCGGGCAAGGCGCAGCGGCCGGGCGATATCGTGCGCTCGATGAAGGGCGACACGATCGAGGTGATCAACACCGACGCCGAAGGGCGGCTCGTCCTTGCCGATGTGCTCTGGTATGCGCAGGATCGTTTCAGCCCCTCGGGGGTGATCGACCTCGCCACGCTGACCGGCGCGATCATCGTGGCGCTGGGGCATGAGAACGCGGGCGTCTTCTCGAACGACGATGCGCTCTGCGACGCCTTCCTCAAGGCGGCGGCGGCCGAGGGTGAGGGCGCCTGGCGGATGCCCCTGGGCGAGGGCTACGACAAGAAGATCAAGTCCGATCTTGCCGACATGAAGAACACCGGCGGGCGCGACGGCGGCGCGGTGACGGCGGCGCAGTTCCTGCAACGCTTCATCAGGCCCGACACGCCCTGGGTCCATCTGGACATCGCCGGGACCACGCTGGGCAAGGCGGCCACCGACCTCGCGCCCAAGGGGGCGACCGGCTGGGGGGTGCGGGCGCTCGACCGGCTGATCCGGGACCGTTACGAGGACAGGGGCTGATCGCCGCCGCCCGTGCCAGGCTGACCGTGAACAGGAGAGGGTGATGCTGATCTTCGCCACGCGCTACGCCGATTGCGAGGCGGCGCTTGCGTTCCTGACGCGGGTGCTGTGCCTGACGGAACATTCGGTCACCCGCGACGATGCCGGGCGGATCACCCATGCGCAACTGACCATGGGCCGGGGCATGGTGATGTTCGGCCCCGCGGGCGGGGACGGGGTTGCCGGGCTGATGGCCCCGCCGGAGGGCGGGCGGGTGACCGGCAGCGTCTATCTGGTGCCGGTCGCCGATCTCGACTGGCACTACCGCCGGGCGGTGGCGGCGCAGGCCGAGATCCTGACCCACCTGCACGAGGAGGACCACGGCGGCCGCTCCTTCACCCTGCGCGACCCCGGGGGCCAGATATGGACGCTGGGCGACCGCGACCCCTTTGCAGCAGGGAAGGCGGGCTGATGGGATCGGCGTTCTTCTACCACCTGACCCGCTCGCCGGTCGAGGCGACGCTGCCGATGCTGATCGGCAAGGCGCTGGGGGCGGGCTGGCGGGTCGCGGTGCGCGGGGTGTCGCGCGAAAGGCTCGAATGGTTCGACGAAAGGCTGTGGCTGGGGCCGGAAGAGGGTTTCCTGCCGCATGGTCTTGCCGGGGGGCCGCATGACGCCGACCAGCCGGTGCTGCTGACCACGGGGGCAGGGTTCCCCAACCGCGCCGCCTGCCTGATGGCGATCGACGGGGCCGAGGTGGCGGCGGAAGAGGCGGCGGCGCTGGAACGGATCTGCGTGATCTTCGACGGCGGCGACGCGGCGGCGGTCGAACATGCACGCGGCCAGTGGCGCTTGCTCACCGGCGCGGGGGTGGCGGCGCAATACTGGTCGGAAGCCTCGGGCCGCTGGGAGAAGAAGGCGGAAGCCTGAGGGGCCGCGCAGGTGCAGCGGCGGGCAGATGTCGCGCCATGTCCGGCAATTCTCCCCACTGCTCCGACTGTTACCTTGCGAAACAAAGGACAGCGGCCGAACGCTGCCCGGCGGTGCGTGCCACGCCTTGCTTCCGGGCAAGGGGGAGCATGCGCCCGGCGTTCCGGCGCCCCCCCCGCAGGCCGTGCTTCAGCGTCCCTCGGTTGCCCCGCTCCACATGGGGGCCAAGGGAGAAGCCTCCTACCGGCGGCCCAGCCTGCGGGTGATGCGGGCCGCCTGGCGGGCGGTTCTGGCGGTCTTGCGCGCGTCGCGTTCCAGCTTGCGTTCGGCCTCGGTCTTCGGCGGGTCGCCCGCATTCCCCGCCACCGTGGTGCGGGTCTGGCGCGGCAGGCCGCGCGTCGCCATGCCGATGCCCTTGTTCACCGCCCGGCGCATGAACATGCGCAGGATCATGTTGACCATACCGTTCAGATTCATGGCGCAGCCTTTCCGGGGGCTTCGCGCCCCCTCATTCCTCGAACAATTCGCTTTGCCCCGCGCTCGCGGGGTCGTCGTCGTCCTCCTCGGCGCCGGGCCGGGGGCGGCTGTCCAGAAGCCCGGCCGCGCGCAATTCCTTGAGCCCCGGCAGGTCGCGGGCCGATTCCAGCCCGAAATGGTCGAGGAACCGTTCCGTCACCACGAAGGTCACCGGCCTGCCCGGAGTCATACGCCGCCGCCCGAGTCGAATCCACTCAAGTTCCATCAACTGGTCGAGCGTGCCCCGGCTGACCGCGACGCCGCGGATTTCCTCGATCTCGGCGCGGGTGGCGGGCTGGTGATAGGCGATGATCGCCAGCGTCTCGATGGCGGCGCGGCTCAGTTTCCGGGTCTCGACCACCTCGCGGCTCATCAGATGGCCGAGGTCGGGGGCGGTGCGGAAGGCCCAGCCCTCGCCCACCTTCACCAGCCGCACCCCGCGTCCCTCGTAGCGGCGGCGCAGATGCGCCAGCGCCTCGGCGGCATCGCAGCCGTGCGGCAGCCTTGCGGCAAGCTCGGCCACGGTCACCGGCTCGGACGATGCGAACAGGATCGCCTCGACCATGCGCTCCTGCTCGCCCATCGGCGGGGCCTCGAACAGGCTCTTTTCCCGGGCTTCGGTCATCGCGGATCCCTCCGGCGGATGTGCAGGGGGGCGAAATTCTCGCCCTGGCGCAGTTCCACCTGCCCCTGCCGCGCCAGTTCCAGCGCCGCCGCGAAATGCGAGGCGGTGGCCGAACGCCGCCTGCGCGGATCGCTGCTCCAACCCTCGGGCAGCCAGTCGGCAAGCATCATCCAGTCGCCCGCGTAGCCCAGCAGCCCGCGCATCCGGTCCAGCGCCTGCTCCATGGTGAACACGTCCTGCCGGTCGAAGGCATAGGGGCGGAACTCGTCGCGGGTGCGGATGCGGGCATAAGCCTGCATGAGGTCGAGCAGCGTCGCCACATGCCGCACCTTGCGGGTGCGCTCGACCCGCTCCGGCAGCCCTCGGGCGAAGAAGTCGCGGCCCAGCTGGTCGCGCGCCATCAGCCCCGCCGCCGCCTCGCGCATCGCTTGCAGGCGTTCAAGCTGGAAGGCCAGATGCGCCGCCATCTCCTCGGCCGAGGGGCCTTCCTCCTCGGGGTCGGGCGGCAGCAGCAGGCGCGACTTGAGATAGGCGAGCCATGCGGCCATCACCAGGTAATCCGCCGCAAGTTCGATGCGCAACTGCTTGGCCTGGTTTACGAAAGTCAGATACTGCTCGGCCAGTTGCAGCACGGAGATCCGCCGCAGGTCCACCTTCTGCGTGCGCGACAGCATCAGCAGCAGGTCGAGCGGCCCCTCGAACCCGTCCACATCGACGATCAGCGCCTCGGCGGCAAGCCGCCCGGCCACGCTGTCGGCCATGCTTTCGGCGGCGGGGGGCGGGGCGGGCTCAGCCATGGCCCCCGCCCGCAAGCGCGGCAAGCTCCGCCTCCAGCGCCGGGATATCGGCGGCGTCGGGCGCCTGCCGCCAGCCCAGCGCGGCTTCGGCCCGTGCGGTGGCCTCGGGCGACAGCGCCCCGGCGGCGGCCACCACCTCGGCCATCTCGGCCTCCTCGCCGTTGCAATGCAGCGCGATATCGCAGCCCGCCGCCAGCGCGGCCCGCGTCAGGTCGGACAGGCGCCCGTCCAGCGCCTTCATCGAAAGATCGTCGGTCATCAAGAGCCCGCCGAAGCCCATCTCCCGCCGGATCGCGCCGACCGCCACAGGCGAAAGCGTGGCGGGGCGGTCCGGGTCGATCCCGGTATAGACCACATGCGCGGTCATCCCCAAGGGCAGATCGGCCAGCGCGCGGAACACCGCGAAATCGGTGGCGGCAAGCTCGGCGGGCGAGGCGGTGACGCGCGGCAGTTCCAGATGGCTGTCGGCCGTCGCGCGGCCATGGCCGGGGATGTGCTTCACCACCGGCAGCACGCCCCCGGCGAGCGAGCCGCGCGCCGCGCCGCGCGCCGCCTCGATCACCGTGCCCGCATCGCGGCCGAGACAGCGGTTCAGCAGGAAGGGATGCGTGTCCGGCCCGGCGATATCGGCGGTGGGGATGCAGTTGCCGTCGATCCCCGCCTCGCGCAGCTCGCTGGCGATGATCCGGTAGCGCAGTTCCATCGCCCGCGCGGCCTGCGGCCCGGCGGCTTCGGCCTGGTCGAGCGGCGCGGGCCAGTCGCGCCAGTATGGCGGGCGCAGGCGCTGCTCCCGCCCGCCTTCCTGATCGACGAATATGGGTGCGTCGCGCCCCACGGTGTCGCGCAGCGCGCCGGTCAGGCGGCGCAACTGGCCGGGGTTGTCCACGTTCCGCGCGAACAGGATGAAGCCCCAGGGCGCGGCCTCGCGGAAGAAGGCTGCCTCGCGGGCGGTCAGTTCCGTCCCGAGACAGCCGAGGATGGCGGCCGAGGCCGCGCTCATCGCTGGGTGACCGGGACGCAGCGCGGCCCGCTGCCCTCGATCGCGGCGCAGAAGCGGCGGGCCTCGTCCTCGCTGGCGAAACCATGGGCGCGCAGGCGGAAGAAGTCGCGCCCGCCGCTGGTCGCGGGCTGGATCACCCGCGCCTTGTCCGCCATGATCCCGCCCGAGGCGGTGGCGATCCGGTCCCATTCGGTGCGTGCCGCGGCCGCGTCGTCGAAGGCGCCAAGCTGCACCAGCCTTGTGCCCGCCGTGAGGGTCGCGGGGTCGATCTCGGTCACCGGCGCGGGGGCCGAGGAGGTGGCCTGCACCGCCGAAAGCCCGGCGACCCGCGGACGGGGCTGCGGACGGGGTGAACGCGCAAGCCCGTTCCCGGCATCCGCCGCCGAAGCCGTCGGCCCGTTCCCCGAAACGATCCCGGCCACCAGTTCCTCGGCCAGCGCCAGCGCGTGTTCGGCGGCGGGGTCGGCGGCACGGGCCGTCCCGGTCTCGCCGGTCCCGGGCATGATCTCCGGCCCGTCGGCCTCGGCCAGCGCGCGGGCGGTCAGGCCGGGGGCATCCTCATCGGCCAGGTCGAGCGGGCGCGGGGCGAGGATCAACTGCTCCGGCAGCGGCGCCGCCGTTCCTTCGGCCGCGACCGTATTGACCGAAAGCCCCAGATGCGCGGCAATCCGTCCGCCCGGGTCTTCGGGGGCGATCCGCATCGGATCGCTCATCGCCTGAATGACCGGAACGCCGGTCACGTCGCGCACCGCCAGCCGGTAGCCCCAGACCGCCACGCCCACCACCAGTGCGACCGAGACCACCGCCCCCGTCAGGTTGACGACACGCCCGACCCGGCCCGCGCGTGACCGATATGCATGAGTCGCGGGGGTGTGCGTCACGAAGTCGTCGAAACTCGCATCCGCCATCATCTGCTCCGATGCGGGGATCGGCGGATGTTGTCCCCGCGCTTGCCCGCTTTGCTGCCTCTCAACGGTCCGGCGGGCGGCGCCTGTTATGGTTGTCAGCGCATTTCCTCGACCGGACTGACCCCAAGAATACCAAGACCGGCGGAAATAACAACGCCCACGGCCCTTGCAAGCGCGATTTTCGCCTGCGACGTGACCGGATCGCCCTCCTGCACGAAGCGCAGCCCGGTGTCCTCGTTGCCGCGGTTCCACAGACCGTGGAACTCGGAGGCCAGTTCGTAGAGGTAGAAGGCCACCCGATGCGGCTCGTTCGAGCGGGCGGCGATCTCGACCAGGCGCGGCCATTCGGCGATCTTGCGCGCCAGCGCCAGTTCCGCCGGATGGTCGAGCCTGGCGAGATCGGCCGCCGCCAGCGTGGCGTCGCCCGCGTCGATCCCGGCCTCGGCGGCACGGCGCAGCACCGAACAGACCCGCGCATGGGCGTATTGCACGTAGAAGACCGGGTTGTCCTTGGATTGTTCCGTCACCTTGTCGAAATCGAAATCCAGCGCCATGTCGCCACGCCGGGTCAGCATGACGAAGCGAGTCACGTCCGGCCCCACCATCTCCACCACGTCGCGCAGGGTGACGAAGGTTCCGGCGCGTTTCGACATCTTGAACGGCTCGCCGTTCTTCCACAGCTTGACGAGTTGCATCAGCTTGATGTCGAGCGGCACCTTGCCGCCCGAGAGCGCCGCCACCGCGGCCTTCATCCGCTTGACGTAGCCGCCGTGATCGGCGCCGAAAATGTCGATCAGCTGGTCGAAGCCGCGTTCGATCTTGTCGAAGTGATAGGCGATGTCGGGGGCGAAATAGGTCCAGCTTCCGTCCGACTTCTTCACCGGCCGGTCCACGTCGTCGCCATGTGCGGTCGAGCGGAACAGGGTCTGCTCGCGCGGCTCCCAGTCGTCGGGGGTCTTGCCCTTGGGCGGCTCCAGCACGCCCTGATAGATCAGTCCCGCCTTGTCCAGCGTCTCCAGAGCCGCCTCGATCCGGCCGGTGCCGTAAAGCGCGCGTTCCGAGAAATAGACATCCATCCGCACCCCGAGCGCGTCGAGATCGGCGCGGATCAGGTCCATCATCCTTGCGGTGGCGAAGTCGCGGATGGTCTCCAGCCAGTCGGCTTCGGGCTTTTCAAGGAAACGGTCGCCGAACTCGGCCTTCAGCGCCTCGCCCACCTCGATCAGGTAGTCGCCGGGATAAAGCCCCTCGGCGATCTCGGGCGACAACCCGTGCGCCTCGCGGTAGCGTTCATAGGCCGAGCGCGCCAGCACCTCGACCTGCGCGCCGCCGTCGTTGATGTAATATTCCCGCGTGACCTGCCATCCGGCGAAACCCAGCAGGTTCGCCAGCGCATCGCCGAACACCGCGCCGCGCACATGGCCCACATGCATCGGCCCTGTGGGGTTGGCCGAGACGAATTCGATATTGACCTTCTGCCCCTTGCCGAGGGTGGAGCGGCCGAAGTCCCGTCCTTCGGTCAGCGCCGCGCGGACGACATCCCGCCATGCCCCGGGCGCCAGCCGCAGGTTGAGGAACCCGGGCCCCGCCACTTCGGCCGAAAGGATGCCCGGATCGGCGGCCAGCCGTTCGGCCAGCGCCTCGGCGATGCCGCGCGGCGCCATCCTGGCGGGCTTGGCCAGCACCATGGCCGCGTTGGTCGCCATGTCGCCATGGGCCGGGTCGCGCGGCGGTTCCACCGCCACGTTCGAACGGTCGAGCCCCCCGGGCAGCGCCCCCGCGGCTTCCATCGCGTCGAGCGCGGCCATCACCCGCGCGCGGATCTCGTCGAAAAGGTTCATCTGTCCCATCCTTGGCTGGGCAGCGGTTTATCACGGCAACGGCACGGGTCAACGGTCTGCGGGTGGGGGAGGCCCCGCACAGGTCCGGAATCAAGGCGTGTCACGCCCCCCCGCCGGGCAGCGGTCGACCGTCCGGTGTGCCTTCGGCGCGAGGGCGCCCCCCGCCCCCTGTGGTGCAAAGGGGACCGGCCGGGGGCGGTGGGCAATCCGCCCGCCACCAACCCTTGCCGCCTCAGAGCAGCGCCTTGACCCTTGCCGCCACCGCCTCGGCGGTGATGCCGAACTCCTGATAGAGCCGCTCCGCCGGGGCCGAGGCGCCGAAGCCCTCCATGCCGACGAACCCGGCCTTCGCCTCGCGCCCGCGCTCGCCCAGCAACCAGCGGTCCCAGGGCTGGCGCACCGCGGCCTCGACCGCCACCCGCACCGGGCCCGCGGGCAGCACCTTGCGCCGGTAGGTCTCGTCCTGCTGCGCGAACAGTTCCATGCAGGGCATGGAGACGACGCGGGTGCCGATCCCCTCGGCCTCCAGCGCCGTGCGGGCGGCAAGTGCGATCTCCACCTCGGACCCCGTGGCCAGCAGGATCGCCTGCCGCTTGCCCGTGGCCTCGGCCAGCACATAGGCCCCCTGCGCGGTCAGGTTCCGCGCGGTGAAGGCGGTCCGTACCGCGGGCAGGTTCTGCCGCGACAGCGCCAGCACCGAGGGGCGGGCCTTTTCGGTCAGGGCGATCTCCCACGCCTCCAGCGTCTCCACCGCATCGGCGGGGCGGAAGGTGAGCGTGTTCGGCGTCGCCCGGCAGATCGCCAGATGCTCGACCGGCTGGTGGGTCGGGCCGTCCTCGCCCAGCCCGATGGAATCGTGCGTCATCACGTAGATCGAGGGCACCCCCATCAGCGCCGACAGCCGCATCGCGCCGCGGGCGTAGTCGGTGAAACACAGGAAGGTGCCGCCATAGGGCCGGATGCCGCCATGCAGCGCCATGCCGTTCATCGCCGCCGCCATGCCATGCTCGCGGATACCGAAATGCACGTAGCGGCCCTTGCGGTTCTCGGGGCCGAAGATGCCGAGATCGGGGGTCCTGGTGTTGTTCGAGCCGGTGAGGTCGGCCGAGCCGCCGATGGTCTCGGGCATCACCGGGTTGATCGCCTCCAGCGCCATTTCGCTGGCCTTGCGGGTGGCCACCCTGGGGGCCTTTTCCACCAGATCCTTCTTCATCGCCCGGACGGTGGCGGCAAGTTTCTTCGGCGCCTCGCCCGCCGTCACCCGCTCGAACTCGGCCCGGCGCCCGGTGGGCAGGGCGGCGATGCGGGCCTCCCACTCGGCGCGCGCTTCGCTGCCGCGTGCCCCGGCGGATTCCCATGCGGATTTCACATCGGCCGGGATCACGAAGGCCGGGTGCGGCCAGCCGTAGATCTCGCGCACCCTGGCGATCTCGGCCTCGCCCAGCGGCGCGCCATGCGCGGCGGCGCTGTCCTGCTTGGCCGGGCTGCCGAAGCCGATATGGGTCTTGCAGTCGATCAGCACGGGGCGGTCGGACCGCTTCGCCTCACGCAGCGCCCGGTCGATGTCCTCGGGGTCGTGGCCGTCGCAAGCGAGCACCGCCCAGCCCGAGGCCGCGAACCGCGCCCGCTGGTCGGTCACATCGGAAAGCGAGATCCGCCCGTCGATGGAAATGTCGTTGTTGTCCCACAGCACGATCAGCTTCGAAAGCCGCTGCATCCCGGCAAGGCCGATCGCCTCTTGGCTGATCCCCTCCATCAGGCAGCCGTCGCCCGCGATCACCCAGGTGTGGTGATCCACCGCCTTCGCCCCGAACCGCGCCCGCAGCGCCTCCTCGGCCATGGCGAAGCCCACGGCGTTGGCGATGCCCTGGCCGAGCGGGCCGGTGGTGGTCTCGACCCCCGCCACATGGCCGTATTCCGGGTGCCCGGCGGTGATAGCGCCCCATTGGCGGAAGTTGCGGATCTGCTCGATGGTCATGTCCTTGTAGCCGGTCAGGTGCAGAAGCGCATAGATCAGCATCGAGCCGTGCCCGGCCGACAGGATGAAGCGGTCGCGGTCGGGCCAGTGCGGGGCGGCGGCGTCGAACTTCAGGTGCCGGGTGAACAGCACCGTCGCCACATCGGCCATGCCCATCGGCATGCCGGGGTGGCCCGAGTTGGCGGCCTGTACCGCGTCCATGGCAAGGGCGCGGATGGCGCAGGCCATGTTCCAGTGGTCGGGATGGGTGGCGCGGAGCGTGGCGATATCCAAGGCGGTCATCCTGTGCTGGCGGGGGTTGTCCGTGCTGATACCACCCCGCGCCGCAAGATCAAGCGCAAGCGGCCGCGCATTGGCGGTCTCTGCGGCGCGGAGGGGGACAAATCCCCCCGGCTTTGGTCTAGACTGTGGCCGCGACCCCGCCCGGCGCCGATTCGCGCCGGGGGCGGCAGCATGGTGCGCGGGTGAACCGGGCTGAAAAGACGGCAGGCCAGAAAGACGGCGGGGCAGGATGGACGATCTGACGGAGTATGAACGGCGCATCGGCGCGGCGCTGGAACGCATCGGCCTTGCGGTCGAGGGGTTGGCGACGGTGCCGGAACGCACCCTGCCACCCGTGGACGCGGACGGGGCGGCGGCGCTGCGGGCCGAGGTGGCGCGGCTGACCGAGGCGCTGGAGACCGAGCGCGGCGCCAATGCGCAACTGACCGAACGGGTCCGGGCGATCCGTGAGCGGCAGGACGCCACCGTGACCCAGATGGAGCGCCGGATCGAGAAGCTGACCGCCCAGCTCGACGCGCAGGGGCTGGAATCCCAGCGGCTGCGCAAGAGCGCGGTCTCGCTGCGCGAGGCGCTGAGGGCGTTGCGCGAGGCGGCGGCGGCCGGGCTGGCCGATGGCGGCGCGGTCAACCGGGCGATGCAGGCGGAGCTTGAATCGCTGCGCGCCACCCGCATGGCCGAGATCGCCGAGATGGAGGAAATCCTGTCGGAACTGGAGCCGCTGCTGCCGCCCGTGCCCGAAGCCGAAGCCGCAGAGGAGGCCCGCGATGCCGGAGCTTGAGATCACCATCGGCGGCCGCCCGTTCCGCGTCGCCTGCCAGCCCGGCGAGGAAGACTTCCTGCGTGCCGCCGCCGCCATGCTCGACGCCGAGGCCGGACCGCTGCTGGCGCAGATGGGCCGGATGCCGGAAGCCCGGCTGCTGCTGATGGCGGGGCTGATGCTGGCCGACCGCACGGCGGCGGTGGAGGACCAGCTTCGGGTCGCACAGGCGCGGGTGGCCGAACTCGAATCCCGCCCCGCGCCCGAACCGCGTCAGGTTTCGGTTCCGGTGCTGCCCGCGGGCGTACGCGAAAGCATGGCCGAACTCGCCGCCCGCACCGAGGCGCTGGCCGCCGCGGCCGAAGACCGGCTCAAGACCCGCGGCGGCGCGGCGGGGTAGGGCGCGCCGCCGGGGGTTGCGGGCATGGTGGGCAATATCGCCCGCCCTGCATCACGCCCGAACGCCGCGTAGGGTGCGCTGAAGCGCACCACCGGCACCGGCACGCGGGGGCACCCCTTGCCCCCGGAACAAGGCGCGGAACGCGCCGCCGGGCGGCGTCCGCCGCGCTCTGGTGTGCAGGTGACGACCGGGGAGGGTGCGCTGAAGCGCACCCTACGGCTGCGCCTCGTGGGGTAGGCGATTTCGCCCACCACCCGGCGCCGGAACGGCCGGAACACCCGCGCATAGCCCTTCCGGAAACGGCAAGGGGGCCGCGCAATGCGGCCCCCCCCGTTTTCCGGCCCCGAACGGTTCAGCCGCGCGCGGGCACCTCGACGTAATCGCGCGATGCCTGCCCGATGTAGAGCTGCCGCGGCCGGCCGATCTTCTGGCTCGGGTCGCCGATCATCTCCTTCCACTGGGAAATCCAGCCCACCGTGCGCGACAGCGCGAAGATCGGCGTGAACATCGAGGTCGGGAAGCCCATCGCCTCAAGGATGATGCCCGAGTAGAAATCGACGTTCGGGTAGAGCTTCTTCGCGATGAAATACTCATCCTCAAGCGCGATCCGCTCCAGCTCCTTGGCGACCTGCAACGTCTCGTTGTCCTTGATGCCCAGCAGATCGAGCACCTCGTCGGCCGATTCCTTCATCACCTTGGCGCGCGGGTCGAAGTTGTTGTAGACCCGGTGGCCGAAGCCCATCAGCCGGAACGGGTTGTCCTTGTCCTTGGCCCTGGCGATGAACTCGGGGATGCGCTCGACGGTGCCGATCTCGCGCAGCATCTCCAGGCAGGCCTGGTTGGCGCCGCCATGCGCGGGGCCCCACAGGCAGGCGATCCCCGCCGCGATGCAGGCGAAAGGATTGGCCCCCGACGATCCCGCAAGCCGCACGGTCGAGGTCGAGGCGTTCTGCTCGTGATCCGCGTGCAGCATCATGATCCGGTCCATGGCCTTGGACAGGATCGGGCTGACCACGTAATCCTCGGCCGGGACGGCAAAGCACATGTGCAGGAAGTTCGAGGCGTAATCGAGGCTGTTCTTCGGATAGACGAAGGGCTGGCCGAGCGAATATTTGTAGGCCATGGCGGCGATCGTGGGCAGCTTGGCGATCATGCGGATCGCCGCCACCTCGCGCTGCCAGGGGTCGTTGATGTCGAGACTGTCGTGGTAGAACGCGCTCATCGCGCCGACGACGCCGACCATGGTCGCCATCGGGTGACTGTCGCGCCGGAAGCCGCGGAAGAAATAGTGCATCTGCTCATGCACCATGGTGTGGCGGGTCACCCGGTTCTCGAAGTCGTCCATCTGCGCGGCGGTCGGCAGTTCGCCGTAAAGCAGCAGGTAGCAGACTTCCAGGAAATGCGACTTCTCGGCCAGTTGCTCGATCGGGTAGCCGCGATACAGCAACTGGCCCTTGTCGCCGTCGATATAGGTGATGGTCGATTCGCAGGAGGCGGTCGAGGTGAAGCCCGGATCGTAGGTGAACACGTCGCCCTGGGCGTAGAGCTTGCGGATGTCGATCACCTCGGGGCCCACGGTGGGGGCGAGGATCGGCAGGTCGATCACCTTGTCGCCGATGGTCAGCGTCGCCGTTCTGTTGGTCTGGGGCATCTCTCGTTCTCCCTCGTTTCGGGCGCTCGTGATAGGCCGGGGCCAGGACGGCCCGGCAAGGACTGCGGCCTTTCGGGCCGTCGGTGGCCGGGTTCAGCCCGGCCAGCCCGCGGCTTCGGAAAGCCGCGCGATTGTTTCGTCCCGACCGATGACCAGCATCATGTCGAACACGCCCGGGCTTGCGGCCCGTCCGGAGAGGGCGGCGCGCAAGGGACCGGCGACCTTGCCGAGGCCAAGCCCATGAGCCCCGGCGATTTCGGCCAGGGTCGCCTCCAGCGCATCCCGATTCCAGCTAGCACTTTGCAGGCGCGGCGTCAATTCAAACAGTATACCACGGGATACACCGTCAAGCGCCCGCAGCGCCGCCGCATCCGGCTCCAACGGCCGTTCGGCAAGGGCGAAATGAGCCTTTTCAAGCAGTTCCGGAAAGGTCTTCGCCCGATCCTTGAGGCAATACATGGCGCGCGAAAGCATGTCCCGCTGCCGGTCGTCCAGCGGCGGCTGCCCGGCGGCGGCCAGATAGCCCTCCAGTTCATGCAGCAGCGCGGCATCGTCCGAGGCGGCGATATGGCGACCGCAGATATTCGCCAGCTTCTTGAAATCCAGCCGCGCGGGCGACCGGCCGATGCCGGAAAGGTCGAACCATTCCCGCGCCTGCGCGTCGGTGAAGAACTCGTCGTCGCCATGGCTCCAGCCCAGCCGGGCGAGGTAGTTGCGCAGCCCTGCCGCCGGATAGCCCATGGCCTGATATTCCTCCAGCCCGACCGCGCCGTGCCGCTTCGACAGTTTCTTGCCGTCCGGCCCGTGGATCAGCGGAATATGCGCCCAGACGGGTTCCGCCCAGCCCATGGCGCGATAGACCATCGCCTGCCGTGCGGCGTTGTTCAGATGATCGTCGCCCCGGATCACATGCGTCACGCCCATGTCATGATCGTCCACCACCACCGCCAGCATGTAGGTCGGTGTAGCATCGGAGCGTAAACAAATCATATCGTCGAGCTGGTCGTTGCGGACCACCACCCGGCCCTGCACCGCGTCCTCGATCACCGTCTCGCCCTCGCGCGGGGCCTTCACCCGGATCGCATAGGGCGCGTCCGGGTGGCTCGCCGGATCGGCATCGCGCCAGGGCGAGCGGAACAGGGTCGAGCGCCCCCCGGCCCGGGCCGCCTCGCGGAACGCCTCGATCTCGTCGGGGGTCGAGAAGCACTTGTAGGCCGCGCCGCGCGCCAGCATCTCATGCGCCACCTCGGCATGGCGCGCCGCCTGCGCGAACTGGCTCACCGCCTCGCCGTTATGGTCGAGCCCGAGCCAGTCGAGCCCGCGCAGGATCGCCGCCGTCGCCTCGGGGGTCGAACGCGCCCGGTCGGTGTCCTCGATCCGCAGCAGGAATTTTCCGCCGCGCCCGCGGGCGAAAAGCCAGTTGAACAGCGCCGTGCGCGCGCCGCCGATATGCAGGTAGCCGGTGGGCGAGGGCGCGAACCGCGTCACCACCTGCGCGCCCTCTTGCTCCCGCATCTCATCGGACATGGCCCGCCCCTTCATCTTCATCTTGCCAAAAATACTCCCGCCGGAGGCTTCCGAACTCTCCGCCCGCACCGCCTCGGGACAGGGCGGGAATGGCCCCGCAGACCCGGCGTTCGGGATTAACCTTTCGGAAACCATGGGCGGGCTACGCTTGCCGCCTGTCTAGGCAATCGCGAAAGCAAGGACAAGTGCCCGGCCCGATCCGCCTGTTTGCCGCGCCCGCCCGGGCCTTGCTCGTGACGCTGGCCGATGCGTTGCCCGATGCGCTGATGGCGGCGCGGGGGCGGCTGTTTCCATGGCTGCCGGCGGGGTTCGGCTGCGGCATCGCGCTGTGGTTCGCACCGGACAATGAACCGGGGCTGCCGGCCCATGCCCTCGCGGTGCTGGCGGGGGCGGTGGCGGCACTCATGATGCGCCGCCCCGGGGTGGTGCGCTGGCACCCGCTGGTGGTGGCGGTGCTTTGCCTTGCGCTGGGGTTCCTTGCCGCCGGGCTGCGCGCGCATGTCGTGTTGGCCCCGGTGCTGGGTTTTCGCTATTACGGCCCGATCGAG
>Ga0172382_10000315_pt1 | contig 90118 bp, 80 predicted proteins | sample Leawel138RmetaG_FD_122245 | JGI IMG/M metagenome (GOLD analysis project Ga0172382, IMG submission 122245) | Leachate microbial communities from a municipal landfill in Southern Ontario, Canada - Leachate well 138R metaG | ecosystem: Engineered > Solid waste > Landfill > Unclassified | place...
GTAGCTTGCGGATAATATCCTGCCACATCAAATGTTGTTTGATCTACATCATACGAATAGAAATATCCGTTAGAGATATATTTTTCGTCCAGAATATTGTTTACTAATGCTAAAATAGTGATGGATTCAAACACTTTATTGGTTTTTAGGGTATAAGAAGCATTTAAATCGTTGATAAAATACGAATCAAGTTTAGAGCTTTTCAAATCTAAATTGCTCATATATTGACTTCCAACATATTTCGATAAAAGCGAAATTTGCATATTTTCCATCGGAATAAACGTAATACTATTCGACAGAATTACATTAGGCGAAAAAGCGATGTTTGTATTTCCTAAATCTTGCAATTCACCATCTCTTTCTGTAAAAAAGTCAATGTTTTTATTTTGACTGACAGCGATATTCGGACGGAAAATCCATTTATCAGAAGCGACAATTGTAGCATCTGCTTCGATTCCTAAACGGTACGAATCACCCGAATTTTCCCGTACAGGAGCACCGACATCGTTCAAAGCTCCAGTCAAAACCAATTGATTTTGGTATCGCATATAATAACCGTTCAGATTCAGTTTAAAGCGTTCTTTGTTCAATCTCCAACCTAATTCGAAATCGTCGAGAGTTTCCGGTTTTGGATTCCCGTTTTCGTAATCATCACGGTTAGGCTCACGGTTGGCTCTGGCATACGAAAAATAAAGGCTATTCGTATCGTTGACATAATAAGTAATTCCTGCTTTCGGGTTAAAGAATCCAAAATTGTCATCAACCAATCCGGTTTCTTGACCGTTGGCTTTATAACCAACAGCTCGGTATTGCATATCGGCAAAAGCGTTCCATTTTTCGGAAATTTTATAATTTGCTTTTCCGTAGAAATTCACATCGATCTTGACAGACGAATCAAAATAATACAAATGAGGATAATTCTGTAAAGGCACTTCTCGAGCATACGTAATGTATCCGAAATGGTCGCCTTCATATTTGTTTAATCCTCCGCCCAAAATCACATTCCAGTCATTATCACGATAATTTACAGAGAAAACCGTTCCGTAAAAGTGATTGACTAACCATTTCTGACGTACGACATTTGATTTTTCGATAAGTTCACCATCTACTACAACAGGAGCAATTCCGTAGTCTGATAAATCGTTATTATTTCTATAATTTTCGTAGAATCCTTCTCCTCTGGTGTAATGAAAAGCCAGATTTGTATTCCAATTATTCGAAAGTTTTTCGTTCCAATGCAGTTGATAGTGGTCTTGCTTGTAGTTGTCGGTTTCGTTTTTGTAAAAGCCTAAAAAGTTTCCGTCTCTGTCATACATTTCGCCCGAAGTATTATAGGTTCGGTCATTTTCGAGTTTGTCTAAATCCTCAAGTCCGTTCCAAGCCTGATACGTTACTTGATCACCACCAAACATTACAGCTTTTATCAATCTTTTATCATCCTGATAAGCTCCTTGAAGGAAATAAGATTTCATATCTACCCAAGCTCTATCGATATATCCGTCTGATTTGATTTTGGATAAACGTCCGGAAAGCTCGAAATGTTCTCCAATTTTTCCAGTTGAGAACTTTACGTTGTGTCGCCAAGTGTTATAACTCCCGAATGAATTCGAAATTTCTGCACTGGCTTTTTCCTGAACTGCATCCGTAAGTAAATTGATACTGGCTCCGAAGGCTCCAGCTCCGTTGGTTGAAGTTCCGACACCTCGTTGCACCTGAATATTCTCAACAGACGAAACCAAATCAGGCATATTTACCCAAAATGTTCCGTGACTTTCCGAGTCGTTATACGGAATTCCGTTAATGGTAATGTTCACACGTGTTGCATCCGACCCACGCACTCTGATTCCTGAATATCCGATTCCGTTTCCAGCATCCGAAGTCATCACAACCGAAGGTAAATACCCCAAAAGTGTTGGAATGTCTTGACCTAAATTTCTAGATTTCAGCTCTTCTTTACTTACATTGCTGAAAGTTACTGGAGTTTGAGAAGTCGCTCGCACACCTGTAATTAAGATTTCGTCAATTATTTGTTCTTTGATTACAATACTATCTTGTTCTTGTGCCATAATGGCAATAGGCATAATCCAAAGACCAATAGCCAATAGCCAATAGTGAATAGATAGTCGTTTTAAATTTTGGCTTTTAGCTTTTGGCTTTTGGCTCTCAATTCTTTCGACTTGTGTAATGAATAAATTTTTCATCCGTAAATAAAATGTTTACGAATAAAAGGGGCATTATTCTTTGGTTAAATAATTAATAATGATTTTAACTGAAAACAAAAAATAGCGTGCACTCTATGATTTTGTTATCTTTCCCTTGGCAGCATTACCTGCCCAGGTTCTTTGGGTATAATCTCAGCTCGTTATTTGGAGCACCCCTTTGAGACGGGGCAAAGGTAGGAAAAGTATTTCTGAAACAACAAACTTTGAATTTTATTTTTATCCTCTCATAAATCTTTTATATTTGCTATCCTTATTACTTAAAAAAACCTCACAGATGAATATTCTGTTGCATCCAACTTATTTTCCGTCCGTAGCTCATTTTGTAGCCTTGCTCAAGGCTGATAAAATAACTTTTGAGGTTGAGGATAATTTTCAGAAACAAACCAACCGAAACAGAGCATACATATACAGCCCTAACGGAAAACAGCTTTTGAATATTCCGGTTAAACATTCGGGAGAAATTCCTCACAGGAAATATAAAGAAATACGAATTGATTATTCTGAAAACTGGCAAAAAATACATTTTAAATCATTGGAGATGGCTTATAGAAGTTCTCCTTTTTTTGAATATTTCGAAGACGATTTACTGCCTCTTTTTCAAAAAAAATACAATTTTCTGATTGATTATAATTTTGAAATTTTTGAGATTCTGCAATCTTGTTTAGGAATAAATCTTTCTTTCAACAAAACTTCAGAATACCATAAAGAACCTTGTAACTCAATAGATTTCAGATACTTGGCAGACGGAAAAAAGGTTGCTTTTGAGTTTGAGCCTTATACACAAGTCTTTGGAGAAAAACACGGCTTTATAAGCAACTTATCCATTCTTGATTTGTTGTTCAGCGAAGGGAGGTATGCTTTGGAATACCTCAAAAAACAAGAATTGAAAATAAAAAACATTTAAGACTAAATATTGCTTTTTTCCGTTACTTTTGAGGATAATTTACTAAAAAAAGTGAGGATTTTTGTTTGTTTTTTGTTTCTAATTTGGGGAAATACTGCTTTTTCCCAACATTTTTATCTGCAATTATCTTCCGAGAATACAACAGAGCAAAAAATAATTGATTCTCTTTCGTATCAAAAACACCATCAAAATCCGAAATCTGTAACAGATGAAGTCAGTGATTTTTCAGATAGAATTATAAAACTCGGGTACTTGCAAAGTCGGATTTCTTCTCATCAAAAAATCAATGATACTGTTTTTGCTTTTCCAATTATATTGGGGCAAAAAACCGATTTTGTAAAAATATCTACTTCCAAGGCTTTAAATCTTACAGAAATGAACCTGGTTGAAGCAGATACCATTGCAGTGAAATTTTCAGAAATTGAAAGTTTTATGAGTTCTTTGATGCGTAAACTTGAAATTGAAGGCTATTCGATGTCAAAATTAAATTTAGAGAATTTTTCTTTTGAAAATAATATTCTGAAAGCTGATTTAATAGAACAAATTAGCTCTAAGAGAAAACTTGATGATGTTGTGATTATGGGTTACGAAAAGTTTCCGGAAGGGCACAGACGTCAGCTCAAGCGAATGTATAAAAACAGAGTTTTTAATCAACAAACACTAAGCGAATTACATCAGGATGTTCAAAGATTTGCTTTTGTCAATCAGCTCAAACAACCCGAAATTTTGTTTACTCGTGATTCTACCCGTGTTTTTTTATATTTAGAAAAATCCAAAGCCAGTAATTTTGACGGATATGTAGGGTTTAATACAGACGAAAACGATGAAGTTACTTTTACCGGCTATTTAGATTTGCTTCTGAATAATGCCCTAAATACAGGTGAACAATTCAAACTCTATTGGAAAAATGACGGAAACCAGCAACAAACTTTTAGCTTTTCCGGAGAATTACCTTATTTGTTCAACACTCCGTTTGCCCTTCGTGGAAACCTTACCATCTTTAAACAAGACAGCACTTTTCAAAACACAAAAACCGGATTGGATTTAGGTTATTATATCCGGTATAACATCCGAACTTATTTAGGATATTCGTCTGAAAACTCCAATGATATTCAAAGTCAAAATTCGGCTACTCTTACTGATTTCAAGAGCAAGTTTTTCACTTCTGCTTTTGAATATTTTGAATTAAACAGAGGAGATTTTTTGTTTCCCGAAAAAAGAAATTTTGTACTGAAAGGCGGAATGGGCAACAGACAATCTTCGTTTGGAGATGCCGGACAGTTTTTTGTACATCTAAACGGTTTCAATAATTTTTATTTAAACGAAAAAAATATCATAAGTTTTAAATTTGACGGATACTACCTTGACAGTGACAGTTATGTGATTAACGAATTGTATCGTTTCGGAGGAATCAATTCTATCAGAGGATTTAATGAAAATTCGCTTCAAGCGAGTTTATTTTCAGGAATGATGGTCGAATATCGATACGTTTTAGCTCCTTCAATTTATGTGCATTCTCTGACTGATTTCGGATATTTTCAAGATAAAGCTACAGACACAGAGCAAAATCTGTTGGGAATTGGTTTTGGTTTAGGATTATTTACAAACAACGGACTTTTTAATCTTGTTTACGCCAACGGAAGTACGGATAACCAACAGATAAAACTCTCAAATTCTATTATTCATCTGAGCTTTAGAGCAAGCTTTTAGAAAAAAAAATGAAAAACCTTATACACACCATCACTCCAAGTATAAAATTATTTTTTTAGCCTAAACTAAAAATATATTTACTTTAAATAAAAAATTGTATTTTTGCTTTGCGATTGCAAAGTAAAAACTCATGACCAATTCAGAAGAAAATTACCTAAAAATCATTTATCATCTTTCATTGAATTCCGACTCGGGTGTCAGCACTAATGCTATTGCTAATGCTATGGACAGTAAGCCTTCTTCGGTTACAGATATGGTTCAGAAATTAGCAGATAAAGGTCTGGTGGCTTACAAAAAATACCAAGGAGTTCAACTTACCGAAAAAGGAAAAGAAGTGGCGATGCATATTGTCAGGAAACATCGCTTGTGGGAAGTTTTCTTGGTAGAAAAACTTGGCTTTTCTTGGGACGAAGTGCACGATATTGCAGAACAGTTAGAACATATACAATCAGAAAATCTCATTGACAGGCTTGATAAGTTCTTAGACTTCCCAACCGAAGATCCGCACGGAGACCCTATTCCAAATAACAAAGGAGAATTGCCAAAACTTAAAAGGCAATTGCTCTCTGACGCTCCGCTCAAAACAACATTAATTTGTGTTGGAGTAAAAGACTCTTCTCCTGCTTTTTTACAATACCTTGATAAGCAAAAAATTGCTTTAGGTTCTACTATTCAAATTGTTGAAAAAGAAGATTTTGACAATTCTTTAAAACTAATAGTAGATCGTTCTGAAATCACAGTTTCTCAACTTATTTCAAATAATATTTTTGTTAAATAACACAGCCTTATGTTTAATGAAATTGTATCTTATTTTGAAAACATAAACCCGATATTGGCTGCTCTTTATGCCGGTTTGTTCACTTGGTTTCTGACTGCCTTAGGTGCTTCGATTGTCTTTTTGTTTAAGACAATGAATCAGGTTTTACTTGACGGAATGTTGGGTTTTACCGGAGGAGTTATGGTTGCTGCCAGTTTTTGGAGCCTTCTTTCTCCTGCCATTGCAATGAGCCATGGAGAAGGTTTTGTAAAGGTAATTCCTGCTGCTGTTGGCTTTTCATTGGGTGCTTTATTTCTTTTCGGATTGGATAAAGTTTTACCCCATTTGCACATCAATTTCAAAGAAAAAGACTCCGAAGGAGTCAAAACGCCTTGGCAAAAAACAACCTTACTCACTTTGGCTATAACTTTACACAATATCCCCGAAGGGTTGGCAATCGGAATTTTGTTCGGAGGAGTAGCAATGGGTATTCCCGAAGCTACCATTGTAGGTGCATTAACCCTTGCTATCGGAATCGGAATACAAAATTTTCCGGAAGGAATTGCCGTTGCAATGCCTCTAAGACGCATGGGAATGAGTAGAAAAAAGAGTTTTCTGTACGGACAATCCTCCGCACTGGTTGAGCCTATTGCCGCTGTAATCGGAGCAATGGCTGTGGCTTTTTTTACTCCTATCTTACCCTACGCTCTTGCTTTTGCCGCAGGAGCTATGATTTTTGTGGTTATTGAGGAAGTTGTGCCTGAAACTCAACAAAATAAAAATACGGATATCGCCACTTTGGGTTTCATACTTGGGTTTATTGTAATGATGAGCTTAGATGTGGCTTTAGGACAATAACTTTTTTTTAACAAAATTAAAATTCCTGAATAAAAAATGTTACATTTGAATTCTATTTATTAATCATAAAATATGGTTAGAAAACTACGCCTTTCTCTGTTACTAATTATCAGTTTTATCGGGTGTAATACTTATTCTCAATATACTGATGTTATAAATTCTAACAGACCGGGAGAGTCTTTCGGGGCTTATTCGGTTGGGAATACTATTTTTCAAATTGAAGGTGGATTGTCATACATTCGTGAAAAACAAAAATCTTCTGATATTAAAGCTAAAGGACTTTTTTCCGATTTAGACATCAGATATGGCTTTTGGAGAGAAGAGCTTGAATTTGTGGCTGAATTACAATACCAGAACGATCGTTACAGAGTTCCTGATATACCTTCAACCAGAAGAAATTTTATGAAAACAACAACCTTAGGGTTTAAATACTTGGTTTATGACCCGTTCAAGGGGTTTGAAGAAGAAGAGGATTTGTATAGTTGGAAAGAAAAAAATCGTTTTAAATGGAGGCAGTTTATTCCCGCAGTTGCAGTGTATGCAGGATTTAATATGAACTCTTCGAATAATCCTTATGTTCCGCAAGACCAATCGACTTGGACTCCAAGAGCTATGATTGCACTTCAAAATCACTTTAGCGGAGGTTGGGTTTTTGTTACCAACCTGATGATAAATCATATCAGTTCAGAACATCAGACCTTGGGAGGAATCCTAACAACGACCAAGAGTTTCAACGCGAGATGGAGCGGATTTGTCGAAATACAAGGATACAGTAGTGATTACTACAAAGATTTGGTTTTTAGAGGAGGTGCAGCTTATTTGTATAACGAAAATCTTCAGTTCGATGCTTCTATCGGTAAGAATTTTAGCAATAGTACTGATGTTATCTACGGAGGAATAGGCGTTTCCTGGAGGTTCACTCTTAACTATCAAGACCTCAGAATTTATAAAACAGAAGAAGCTGAAGAAGATATTTTCTCTGGAGGAGCCTCTTCGGAAGAAGAACCTGAACTAAATGAAGAAGGTGAAGGCGAGGAAGGCATAAATAATAATGAAAAAATTGCTAATGACAGTGAAATTAACGACAATAGCGATGTTGATGAAATTGACAATAATAATACTGATGAAATCGATAACACCAATGATACTGATGAAATTAAAATTGACAGTAACAATGATGATGAATAATTTATGATGATTACTATAAAAGAAGTTACCAGACGTAGCGATATGCTCCGCTTTATTAAGTTCCCTTTCAGATTATATAAGGATAATCCGTATTGGGTCCCCCCTATTATCAAAGACGAACTTCGCAGTTTTTCAAAAAAGAATCCGATTTTCAAAAAGGTAAAAGCTCGTTTTTATCTGGCCTACAAAAACGATAGAATTGTAGGACGGGTAGCAGCAATTATCAACAAAATCGAAACTACCAAACAACAAAAACCAAAGGTTCGTTTCGGGTGGATTGATTTTATTGATGACATGGAAGTATCTAAAGCACTCCTTGATAAAGTTGCCGAATTCGGAAAAAAACACAAGCTAAAGTATCTCGAAGGTCCTGTCGGATTTACCAATATGGACAAAGCCGGAATGCTCACAGAAGGGTTCGAAAATATTGCCACGATGATTGGGCTTTATAATTATGACTATTACCCGAAACACCTCGAAGCCCACGGTTTTAAAAAAGAAGCAGAATGGTTGGAATACAAATTCCATTTGAAAGATGCTAATATCGAAAATGCAGTCAGGCTCTCGTCGGTTATCGAGCAGAGATACAATGTTTCTTCTCTGAATTTTAAAACTACCAAAGAGGTTTTGCCTTATGCAGAAGAAATGTTTGAACTCCTAAATAAATCTTATAAAGACCTACAAAGTTTTGTCCCGATTGAAAAATTTCAGATAGAACATTACAAAAAGAAATACTTACCGCTTATAAATCCGGAATTTATTTCGTGTGTAATTGATAATGAAAGCAAAAAATTAGTAGCTTTTGCCATTACTATTCCCTCTATATCAAAAGCCTTGCAAAAAGCCAAAGGAAGATTATTTCCTTTCGGTTTCTTACATTTAGTAAAAGCCTTGAAACACAGTGAAAACGTAGAGTTTTATCTGATTGGTATTCATCCCAATTATCAAAATAAAGGAGTAACATCGCTACTTTTCAGAGAATTGGAAAAGGTTTACAAAAAACATAACATCAAGTGGATTGAAACCAATCCGCAATTGGAAGACAATAAAAAAATTCTTGCTCTTTGGAAAAACTTCAATCCGGAAATCCACAAAAGGAGAAAAACATTTAGAAAAGATATTTAGAAATTCGGATTTTAGGAATTCTGACACATTAATATGGATAACAATTTTAAAATGATAGCCAAAACCTTATTTGGTTTTGAAGAAATACTGGCACAAGAACTGCAAAATTTAGGAGCTCAAAAAGTGGAAACCGGAGTAAGAATGGTAAGTTTTTACGGAGACAAAGGCTTTATGTACAAAGCTAATATCGCTCTGAGAACCGCTCTCAAAATCCTTAAACCCATCAAAGAATTTCGGGTGTTTAACGAACAAAGTTTATACAAAGGAGTTCAAAGTATTGATTGGAGCAATTATATTTCTGAAAATCATACTTTTGTAATCGACACTACTGTAAATTCTGAAGTATTTAATCATTCGCAGTTTGTGGCTCTTAAGGCCAAAGATGCTGTTGTTGATCAGTTCAGAGAAAAATTCGGAAAACGCCCCAATATTGATAAAGATTTTCCGGATTTGCGAATAAACATCCATATTCAGAAAGAAATCTGTTCGATTTCGCTTGATACTTCGGGAAGTTCACTTCATCACAGAGGTTACAGAACCGCTACCAATATCGCTCCGATAAACGAAGTACTGGCAGCAGGAATGCTTCTTCTTTCGGGTTGGGAGGGACAATGCGATTTTCTTGACCCAATGTGTGGTAGCGGAACTATTCTGGCAGAAGCAGCAATGATTGCTTGTAATATACCTGCTAATATCAATCGTAAAGAATTTGCATTTGAAAAATGGAACGATTGGGATAACAATTTGTTCGACAAAATAACCGATTCTTTACTTAAAAAAACATGCGACTTTCACTATACTATTAAAGGATATGATAAAGCACCCTCCGCAATTGTCAAAGCCAAAGACAATATCAAAAATGCCAACTTAGACGAGTATGTAAACATTTCCCACGAAAACTTTTTTAACACCCGAAAAGAAAACGAAAAAAAGCTGTTTATGCTTTTTAATCCTCCTTATGGAGAGCGGTTAGATATAGATTTAGAAAGGTTTTACAGAGAAATCGGAGATACTTTTAAGCAAAATTATCCAAATACAGAGGCTTGGTTTATTACTGCCAACCTTGAAGCTCTAAAATTTGTTGGACTCAGACCTTCCCGGAAAATAAAGCTATTTAACGGAAAACTGGAGGCTCGTTTAGTAAAATACGAAATCTACGAAGGAAGCAAAAAAGGAAAATATGTTTCATTATAGACTTCATAAACTCTCAATACGAAAAAACACATCTTTGTTTTAAAAAGAAAAAAACAAGAATTAGGACAATGTATTACAACTACTTATGTGTTTTTATGAATACTGATTCTTCTGTTCAAAAAGATGTTTTTTTGTAGATTTAAAAAAAAACAAAAATATTTCTTGCAGAATCAAAAACCTGTCGTATATTTGCACTCGCAATTAAGCACAAAGGGCGATTAGCTCAGTTGGTTCAGAGCATCTGGTTTACACCCAGAGGGTCGGGGGTTCGAATCCCTCATCGCCCACAGAAATCGAAAACCGTCTCATCATTTGAGACGGTTTTTTTTGTATATTTACGAAACTCCAAAAATAGCAAAATCCCGAACGAAAAATGCACGAAGTTCACATATATACAGACGGAGCTGCCAAAGGCAACCCAGGAAAAGGAGGTTACGGAGTGGTTATGGAAGTTCCGAATTCTAATTATAGAAAAGAGTTTTATGAAGGTTTTCGACTGACGACCAACAACCGAATGGAACTTCTGGCTGTAATTGTAGGACTTGAAAAGCTGAAAAAGCTAAACACAAAAGTACTGGTCGTTTCAGATAGCAAATATGTAGTAGATGCTGTGAATCAGAAATGGATTTTTGGTTGGGAAAAGAAAAACTTCAAAGGTGTTAAAAACCCTGATTTATGGATTCGATTTCTAAAATCTTACCGAAAACATCAAGTAGATTTCAAGTGGATAAAAGGACACAACAACCATCCGCAAAACGAACGATGCGACCAGCTGGCTGTTTTTGCAGCTGGTCAGGAAAAACTCTCGATTGATAAAGTTTATGAGTCCGAAAACCCAACGCTTTTGTAAAAAAAATCAAATCAAAAATTTGATGTAAATTTGTATTCTTCTTGAACCACTTGAATATGACTATTACCCAACTTCAATACGCTTTAGCTTTAGCAGAACATTGCAATTTTACTTTAGCAGCCGAAAAATGTTTTGTAACCCAACCTACTTTGAGTATGCAAATACAAAAACTCGAAGAAGAATTGGAAGTTCTAATTTTTGACCGAACCAAAAAACCGATTCAACTTACACAAGTTGGAGAAAAAATCATCGAACAAGCTCGAAAAATAGTAAACGAATCAGAAAGAATTCAGGATATTATTGATATTCAAAAAGGATTTGTAGGAGGTGATTTTAAATTGGGAATTATTCCTACTGTGATGCCTGCTTTGCTTCCGATGTTTCTCAATACGTTTATTAAAAAATATCCGAAAGTAAATCTGATTATCGAAGAAAGAAACACATCCGACATCGTGCAAAGACTCAAAAACGGACACCTCGATGCAGGGATTTTAGCCACTCCGTTAGAAGTTAAAGAAATTAAAGAAAAAGTCTTGTATTATGAGCCTTTTATAGGATATATACCTCAAAACAACAGCCTTTTTCATAAGGAAAAAATTAAATCCGAAGACTTAGATACCAACGATTTGCTTTTGCTTGAAGACGGACATTGTTTTACAGATGGAGTGTTAAATATCTGTAAAACTAAATTCGAAAAAAACAACGACAAATTCGAACTGAAAAGCGGGAGTTTTGAAACACTCGTACAACTGGCAAACGAAGGCTTGGGAATCACGCTCCTTCCCTATCTCCACACACTGAATATTCCTGAAAAAGATAAAAACAAACTTAAACATTTTGAAAAACCTGAACCTGCAAGAGAAATCAGCTTGGTACATACTAAAAACGAACTGAAAATTCAAATTATTGAAGCCTTGCACAAAACAATCTTGGGAGTTATCAGAGGAGCTATCGCCTTTCAGGACGTAAAAATTATTAGCCCTTTGTCAAAGAAATAATGAACCGGATTTTAGCTGTGAGTTAATTGTTCGGATTTTAAAAATTAAACTGAAAAACACTAACTTTGTTTCAGATGAAACAGAAAAGTAAAAAATCAGCACTTAACGAAGTTCAAGGAGTTTCAGAAGTTGAAACGGTCAGCCAAACTGCTGTGGAAAAAATCAATCGATTTCGCAGAAAACAACCTACAAGCTCCGAACTCATACAAGCCATCATTCAAGCAGATAAAACAGCTCTAAGCAGAGGAATTACACTTATAGAAAGTACAAATCCCGAACATTTTATCAAAGCAACCGAAGTAATAAACGGTTGTTTACCCTATGCCAACAAATCTATCAGAATCGGAATTACAGGAGTTCCGGGAGTAGGAAAAAGTACCTTTATTGAAGCCTTCGGAAAACACCTTACCTCGCTCGGAAAAAAAGTAGCTGTTCTTGCCATTGACCCAAGCAGCACTATTTCGCATGGAAGTATTCTCGGAGATAAAACCCGAATGGAAGAACTCGTAAAAGACGAAAATGCCTATATTCGTCCGTCTGCTTCGGGAGAAACCTTAGGAGGAGTAGCCCGAAAAACCAGAGAATCCATAATCTTGTGTGAAGCTTGTGGATTTGATGTCATCATCATCGAAACCGTTGGAGTTGGTCAAAGCGAAACAGCTGTACATTCAATGGTTGATTTTTTTCTACTACTAAAACTTTCGGGAGCCGGAGATGAGTTGCAAGGTATCAAAAGAGGAATTATGGAAATGGCAGATACTATTGTTATCAACAAAGCAGATGGAGATAATCTGAAAAAAGCCCGAATGGCAAAAACAGAATTTAGCAGAGCTTTGCATCTGTTTCCTGCCAAAAAATCAGGTTGGACACCCAAAGTTACGACTTGTAGCAGCTATACCAAAGACGGAATTCCCGAGGTTGAAAAGATCATTGGAAGCTATTTTGAACTTACCAAGCAAAACGGATATTTTGAGTATAATCGAAAAAAGCAAAACGAACATTGGTTTTTAGAGACTATAGAATCAGAACTCAAAAATCGCTTTTTTAGTAACGAAGAGGTAAAAAAATCACTTGAAGAATACAAAAAATCTGTTCAAGAAAACAAAATTTCTCCTTTTACCGCAGCACAAGAATTACTTAAAGTATTTAGCCCCAAAGATAACAATCCGAAACTTTGATATATAAAACAACTATTGTCGGGTTGTAAAATTCAAAGTTTTGCATAATCTGTATTTTTTTACAAATTTACAGTTTATCTGTTGAATCGTTGAATCGTTTATTTGTTTAACTGAATTTTAATATACTTTGTTGTAATTCCGAGAGAAACAGTTTTAGATTTCAATGATTTTTGAATAAATCAAGAATTCCTTGTTTAGTTTAATTTTTCTTTTTTTTGGTTTTAGTCATAGTTATTTAACTTTAACAGGATTAGTATAAACAAAAACTTCAACATTGTCACCTTTAAAGATTAATAGTGCTATACTATTATCGTTATTAGGTTTATTACAAACATAAAAAGTTCCTTTTACGTCCTTAAAATCAAACATCATACAATTATCTGCTTCTTCTATTTTATCATATAGTACATCTAATGTATATCTTACTTTATCAATAGGGTGATAAAAAGAAACAGTAAAATATGTGTCAAATTTTACCATTTTTATATATTTTTGTTCTTCTACATCATATACTTGTAAACCTGTTTTAAGTTGTTCATCTACACCATAAAGAATATTAGATACAGTAAAAGTATCAATACGAGGAGATTTAACATCTTGAGCAAAACCATTAATCGTGAGGAACACGACTAATATTATTAGTTGTTTTTTCATAATATATAGTTTGTAGTATTATAAATGAGTTTATTATTTGAATATTTTTTAATGTATGTATAGATTTTGTTTTTTGTACTAACAAGAACAAGTTTTTCCTCCTCTTGATTCTTCTTTTACTTTTTCCCATTCCTGTTTAAGCATAATTTGAATGTTTTCAGTTAAGTTTTTAATCTCAATTTTTGCATTTATAATATCTTTATCAGATTTATATTCTAGTTGATAAAATTCAATGAAATAATCTATTATTCTAATGATTTCTTTATCCTCTTTATGATTAAGCCTTAACTTAAAAACCATTAACTTTCCTATTAAAACAACAAAAGAAGTTCTCTCATTAAATGCCAATGCATTTTCCGTTCTTGCATTTAAAACATTTTCTTGATGTTCGTAGGCTACGGAATTTCTATGTTTTTCAGAAGGGTCTTGAGAACTAATAAAATTAATTTCTTTTTTGAAGTTTTCTAATGTTTCGAAAATATTTGAAATTATCTCTGAAATATCTTGACGTATAATTGATATCCACTTTATCCTTTCTGTTGTTATAGTTTCAATATATTTGGTTGTCTTAATATTCTTTCTCGTATAATAAATGCTAAAAAGCGTTGCCAAAAAGGTTAGTATAACTCCAATATTTATAACTGGATTTTCCATTTTGTTTAGAATTATGCTTGATTATATTTCATTGATGTTGTTTAGTCTTACTTCTTCTTTCCTCTCCCTCTCTTCAAATATTCTTTGCCGTTTTTCTTCTTCCTCTTTTTTTATTTTTTTCTCCCTCTGAATTGAATCTGCAATTACTTGATAATCTTCTATATGGAAGTAGTTAATTTCAAATTTAAGTTTAGACCAAAATTGATGTTTAAGATTAGACCAAAATTGACTTTTAGCTAAAATGTACTTGTCTGTGTCTTTGTATAACCTGTAATTAATAAAGTCATCTCCTTTTGAATAAGAGTCTGGATACGTCATATCACCCCTTTCATATTTATTTTCAAAAATTTGAAAGAAAAGCTGTTCTTCTTTTTTTGCCATTTCATAATTAAGGCTCCTATCAGACCCTAATAACCTTATGGAATTATCTTCTTTAAAAACACTAAAACTATATGTGTGATGATTTATTTCTACATCAAAGAAAGCATTCATATCTTTTATAATATTCAAATTTATATCTCTAAAACCTGTTTGATGATAACCTCTTAGTATACCTATTTCCTTTAAATTGTTAGTTTCTTCCATAAATTGCTTATATGTCATTTTTGGACTTAACCCCAAAAAAATAGGAGTAAAAGGTTGCTCAAATTCTTCTATGATTAGTTGTTCTTTATTGTTATTACAACTCGAAATAAATATCAGTAAAACTGAAATAAAGGTTATATTAATAATTTTCATCTTTAAACTATTTTTAATTAAATCTTAATACAAAAATATAAAATGAAGTAATATAAGACTATAAAAAGTGCAGTGATTTTTAGATTTAGTTTTTTCAATTCATAAAATTGTTTTCTGACAAAAAAACTGTTCACTCCCTACTGAAAACTGAACACTAAAAATAAGTATCTTTGCAACTTATTTACATTCAGATGAGATTACACAGAAATTTAGTTTATACCACGATAGATTCGCTTAATGCGATTTTCAACGAAAAGGAATATGCGGATAAAGTTGTTCAGAGAGCTTTGAAAAAAGACAAGCGTTGGGGAAGTCACGACAGAAAATTTGTAGCAGAAACCATTTACGAAATCGTTCGTTGGAAACGTCTTTATGCAGAAATTGCAGAAGTAAAAGAACCTTTTGACAGAGAAAACCTTTGGAGAATTTTTGCCGTTTGGGCAGTACTCAGAGGCTATTCTATTCCCGATTGGAGGCAACTCGAAGGAACTCCCGAACGGAAAATAAAAGGTCGGTTTGACACTCTTTCTAAAGAGCGAAAACTCCGAGAATCTGTTCCGGACTGGATGGATGAATTGGGAGTGAAAGAACTTGGAGAAGAACTTTGGACAAAAGAAATTGCCGCTCAAAATCAGCAAGCAAAGGTTATACTTCGGGTAAATACACTCAAAACTACCAAGCAAAAACTTCGTGCTGCATTAATGGACGAAAACATCGAAACCGAATTTTTGAAAGACTATACCGATGCTTTGGTGCTTACTGAAAGGGCCAATGTTTTTCTGACCGATGTCTTTAAACAAGGATTTTTTGAAGTACAAGACGCTTCCTCGCAGAAAGTTGCCTACATGCTCGATGTAAAACCCGGAATGCGTGTAGTGGATGCCTGTGCAGGAGCAGGAGGAAAATCGCTTCACATTGCCTCGCTTATGCAAAATAAAGGACAAGTCATTGCGATGGATATTTACGAAAGTAAACTAAAACAGCTCAAATTGAGGGCCAAGCGAAATGGAGTATTTAACCTCGATTACCGAATCATTGATTCTACTAAAGTTATTAAAAAACTTCACGACAAAGCAGATCGAGTTTTGATTGATGCTCCGTGTAGCGGGTTAGGCGTACTTAAAAGAAATCCTGATGCCAAATGGAAACTCGAACCTGAATTTATTGAAAACATCAAAAAAACACAGGAACAGATACTCAACGATTATTCCAAAATGGTAAAATCCGGAGGAAAATTAGTCTATGCAACCTGCTCAATTCTACCAAGCGAGAACGAACATCAAGTGCAAAAATTCCTTGCATCGGAAAACGGAAAAGATTTTAAGTTTATTAAAGAAGAAAAAATTATGGCACATCAATCCGGTTTTGACGGATTTTATATGTGCCTAATGGAAAGAAAATAAGTGTTTTTAGGAAATAAAAAAACTGTCTTAGAATCAAGGTTTAAGACAGTTTTTTTTTTGTAAATCTCTATAAATCTCTATTGATTTCCTTTTTGATAATCTGCGATAAACTGAGCCAGTCCGTTGTCAGTAAGCGGATGTTTCAAAAGTCCTAAAATGGCAGATAGAGGACCTGTCATTACATCTGCCCCAATTTTGGCACAATTTACAATGTGCATCGTATGTCTTACCGAAGCGGCTAAAATTTGGGTATCGTAGTCATAATTGTCATAGATTTCTCTGATTTCTGCGATAAGATTTAATCCGTCAGTCGAAATATCATCTAATCTTCCAATAAAAGGCGAAACATAAGTAGCTCCTGCTTTGGCAGCCAAAAGTGCTTGTCCTGCTGAAAAAACCAAAGTTACGTTAGTTTTTATTCCTCTGTCAGAAAAATATTTACACGCTTTGATTCCTTCTTTGGTCATTGGAAGTTTTACAACAATTTGTTCATGCAAATCTGCTAATTCTTCTCCTTCTCTAATCATCCCTTCGAGGTCAGTGGCAATAACTTCGGCACTTACGTCTCCTTCAACAATGTTGCAAATATCTACGTAATGTTTCAGAATGTTGTTTTTGCCTGTAATTCCCTCTTTTGCCATTAGCGAAGGGTTGGTAGTAACTCCGTCAAGAATTCCTAATTCCTGAGCTTCTTTGATTTGAGCAAGATTTGCCGTATCGATAAAAAATTTCATTGTTTTTTAGTATTTTTATAGTTGTGTTAAAAAATTGAGCAAAGATAAGATTTTACATTTAGTTTTGTTTGAACTTTAAGGAGAACCTTTGTTAAAACCTTTCTAAAGCATACGCAATCAACTCATCGACAGCCTTATGCGGATTTTGACTAAAAGTTCCGTTAGCACGATTAGCCACAATAGCATTTAGTGATAGTGCTTGATGTCCGAGTAATTTTGAGAGTCCGTAAATGGCAGAAGTTTCCATTTCAAGATTAGTGATTCGAGTACCGTTGTGGATAAACGAATCCATTTTGTGGTTGAGTTCTCTATCTTGAATATCCAATCGGAGAATTCTTCCTTGAGCTCCATAAAATCCTCCTGCTGTACCTGTAAAACCTTTGAATATTTTATCAGAATAAAACTTATTGAGTAGTTCTGAACTTCCTTTTATTACATAAGGTCTTCCTTTTCGCATATCCCAATTGGTGTGCGAAATAAAAGCTTCTTCAATGTCTTTTTCGCAAATTTCGTCTATCATATACGAATGTAGCATGTTGTCTAACCCCAATCCGTATTGGCTAGCAACAAAGTTATCCACCGGAATATCCGATTGAAGTGAACCCGAAGTCCCGATTCTGATAATGTTTAGCGAAGTCAATTCTCTTTTTGTCTGACGAGTTTCAAAGTCGATATTTACTAAGGCATCAAGTTCGTTGAGCACAATATCAATATTATCCGGTCCGATTCCGGTTGAAATTACCGTTATGCGTTTGCCCTTTAATGTTCCTGTATGTGTTTTGAATTCTCTTTTTTGAGTAGAAAATTCAATTTTATCAAAGTGTCTTGAAATTCGTTCTACTCTGTCTTGGTCACCCACCAAAATAATATCTTGAGCAACATTCTCTGGTCTAAGGTTGAGGTGATAAATGCTTCCGTCCGGATTAAGTATAAGTTCTGATGATTTCATTTTAATTTAGGAATTAGGATTTAGGAATTAGGATTTAGGATTTGGATAATTCCTTAATTACAATTTTCTTCTTTTAATTTCTTTATTGATTAATGCGAGTTCTCTTCCGGTTTGTCCGGCTACCGATGTGTTTTCCTCTGCCCTTCTAATCAGATATGGCATTACATCTCTAACGGGACCAAAGGGAAGATATTTTGCTACATTATAGCCTTTATTTCCCAAGTTGAAGCTAATATTGTCGCTCATTCCGTAGAGTTGACCAAACCAAATTCTTCTGTCATCAACCAAAAGTCCATTTTCTTTGGCTAAATTTATCAGTTTAAGTGAACTTTCCTCGTTATGAGTTCCTGCAAAAATACCCATTTCTTCAATGTGTTTCATCATATAAACAATTGCATTGTCATAATTGATGTCGGTCGCTTCTTTGCTTTCGCAAATGGGATTTTTATAACCTTTTTCTTTAGCTCTGGCTGCTTCGATTTCCATATAAGCTCCTCGCACTATTTTCATACCAATATGAAAACCTTTTTGTTTTGCTCTTTGATGAAGGGCTTTTAAGTACTCCATTCTATCCCAACGATACATTTGCAAAGTACCAAAAACAATGGTTTTTTCTTTGTTGTATCGACTCATCATTTCTTCAATCAAATCATCTGCAGCATCTTGCATCCACGAATGTTCTGCATCAATTAAAATAATGATGTTGTTTTTGTACGAAGTTCTGCAAACCAAATCATAGCGTTCTACTACCCTACTCCATTCTTTCTGTTCTTGTTCTGTAAGTGGTTTTCCTTCGCCTATTTTTTCATACAACCCAAAGCGTCCGAAACCTGTAGGCTTGAAAACCACAATTGGTATTCCTTGATTCTTTTTGGCATATTCAATGGTTTTTAAGGTGACCTGAACTGCCTTGTCAAACTCTTTTTCTTCTTCTTTTCCTTCCACCGAATAATCTAAAACAGACGTCACGCCTTTGGCATACATCTTATTTACGACCCTCATACATTCTTCTTCGGTTTCTCCTCCGCAAAAATGGTCAAAAACCGTACTTCTGATGATTCCTTTTACGGGAAGATGAAAATTTAGAGCTAAAGCAGTAAGCTTTGTGCCGATTTTTACCATGGTGGGCGAAGAGATCATTTCGAATAAAAACTTCGCTCTTTTTAGCTCTTTGTCGCTTTTAACAGCAAAGGCAACCTCAGTATTGTTAAATATATTTTCCATTGATTGGGTCTGAAAATTTATACAAAGATAACACCCATTGGCTATTTTTTGAGTATTTTTCAACACAAAATTCAGGTGGTTTAAGAAAATAAATTCAAAAGACTATTTCCATTTTATGTTACACCCAATGCTTGGTTTTTGTATAGGATTTATTTTTCGATTATACAAAAGTCCATCTATTGCATTTCGGAGATCGCTTCCGCTGACAAGAATTCCGTTTCCGGGTCTTGAATCGTCCAACTGGCCTCTGTAAACCAACCTGTCACGAGTATCAAACAAATAAAAATCAGGTGTACAAGCAGCGTCATACGCCTTTGCTACTTCCTGAGTTTCATCGTACAAATAAGGAAAACGCATTCCTTTTTCAAAAGCAAACTCATTCATTTTATCCGGGGCATCTTCCGGATACTGTTTTGCATCATTACTACTTATTGCCACAACCGAAATTCCTTGTACCCGATAATCGTTGTTTATCATAATAATTTCCTCTAAAACATGTAGTACAAAAGGACAGTGATTACACATAAATATGATAAGTGTTCCTTTGTTTCCTTTTAAGTCTTTAAAAGAATACGAATAATTAGAATTGGTATCTTTCAGATAAAACTCCGGAGCTTTTGTACCGAGAGGCAACATATTAGAGGGAGTGTTTGCCATTTTAATTTACTTTTAAATCACTTGTAAAGATACGAATTTTCAAAGAAATTATTCTATGTTTTAGCTGCTGGTATTCATCGTTTTGTGTTTTTGAAAAAACGAAGCTTAGAAAATCAAGGCAATATTTTTTTAACTGACTATAAAGGGCCCATCATCTTTGTAATTTCAATAAAATCCTCCACCGACAGTTGCTCAGGACGCAAGTCAAAAATTTTTTCTCCTTTTTTATCTTCAGGAATTTGAAGGGTTTTAAGACTATTTCTGAGGGTTTTCCGTCTTTGGTTGAAAGCTGTTTTAACTACGTTGAAGAACATTTTTTCGTTACATTCCAACTGGAAATTTTCTTTTCGGGTAAGTTTCAGCACACCTGATTTTACCTTTGGAGGAGGTGTAAAAACATTTTCTGATACCGTAAATAAATATTCTGCCTTATAAAAAGCCTGAACCAAAACCGAAAGAATTCCGTATGTTTTGCTTCCTTTTTTCTCACAAATTCGCTCCGCTACTTCCTTTTGAAACATTCCTGAAAATTCTGGTACTTGTTCTCTCATTTCTAACATTTTGAAAACAATTTGAGAAGAAATATTATACGGAAAATTTCCTACGATGGCGAAAGGTTTATTTTCAAAAATCTCTTGTAAATTGTATTTCAAGAAATCTTTTGAAATAATATGATTGTGTAATTTTGGATAATAAGCTTTTAAATATTCAATTGATTCTGCATCAATTTCGATAACATACGTCTGAGTCGGTTTTTCGAGCAGGTACTTTGTAAGCACTCCCATTCCCGGGCCTATTTCCAATACCTTGTCATACCCTTCTAAAGAAAGTGTGTCGGCAATTTTTCGAGCGATATTTTCATCGTTCAGAAAATGCTGTCCGAGATGCTTTTTGGCTTTTACTTTGTTCATCATAGTCTAATTTCCTTTTATTCTTTTCCAAAGTTCTACAAGCAATTCTTTAACTCTTCCGTTGCGTTTGTTGCCAACTTGCATTGCTTTAACTGAATTATCTTCCCGAATCAATTCATAGCTAAAAGCAAATTCGGGGTTTTGTCGATTTGACGAAATCAACCCGAAACGCATATCGTTAAAAAATAATTGATGATTTTTATGTGTAATTGTCCACCATTCTTCAGAAATCCATTTGAGCTGACGAATTACTTTTTCTTCTTCAAATTCCTTTATATGTTCTTTGTTTTTTGGATAAAAATCAAGAGAAATGGGTTGCGAGTCAAAAAATGAGTAATCTCCCATATAATAACCTCCTTCTGTTTCGATAATCGAATTCCAAAGAATAATATTTAATGGAGATGGTTTTACTATTTTTCGAATGTATTCGATATTTTCTTCTGATAATCTTTTCTCGAATTTTGATTTTACAACTTGTTGGGTCACAACAGTCAGAAGCAAGTAAGACGAACTAACTAAAAGTCCAAGGTTATTCCATTTCTGTCTTTCCGGATGATCCCGTCTAAATCGCATAGTCATAATCAGACAGAGTAAAAACGGAAGTGTATAAAGTGGGTCAATTACAAAAATGGAATGTAGCGAAAGACGTATATCAAAAGGATAAAAAAGCTGTGTTCCCCAAGTGGTAAAAGCATCTAACAAAGCGTGAGTTAATAATCCTAAAAACCAGAAAATTACAGCTTGTTTGAAGGTTACTCTGTTTTTCTTTTCAATTTTAGATAAAACCCAGCCCAACAAAGGAGAAAGTAATACAAAAAACAAAATAGAATGGCTGAGTCCTCTGTGTATTTCGATAGCAGTAATCGGATCGAAAAACTTTCCGACATAGACATCTAAATCGGGTATTGTTCCTGCAACAGCACCATAAAACAAAGCTCTGTTTCCCAACTTCTTTCCGAGAATCTTCTCTCCTATGGCTGCTCCGAGTACAATTTGAGTAAGTGAATCCATTTTTGTATTTAGAATTTAAATCTTACAAAGATAATAATATGATTTTCAATAGGAGGTCAAACAAAAAAAGAGATAGACAAATGTCTATCTCTTTCATCTTATAATATATATATATCTTATAAGCTTGCTTTAAGATATTCTCTGTTCATACGAGCAATATTCTCAAGCGAAATTCCTTTCGGGCATTCTACTTCACAAGCACCCGTATTGGTACAGTTACCAAAACCTTCGATATCCATTTGGTTTACCATATTCAAAACTCTTTCTGTAGCTTCAACTTTACCTTGCGGAAGTAAGGTAAACTGAGATACTTTGGCCGAAACATAAAGCATAGCCGAAGCATTCTTACATGAAGCTACACAAGCACCACACCCGATACAAGTTGCCGCATCAAAAGCTTTGTCTGCATCGTCTTTACGAATCGGAATGGCATTAGCATCTTGAGTATTACCTGAGGTATTTACAGAGATAAACCCACCTGCATGTTGGATTCTGTCAAACGAACTTCTGTCAACTACCAAGTCTTTAATCACAGGGAATGCTTTTGCTCTAAAGGGCTCGATAAAAATCGTATCACCGTCTTTAAAAGTACGCATGTGCAACTGACAAGTTGTGATTCCTCTGTCTGGTCCGTGAGCTTCACCGTTAATGAAGAGCGAACACATACCGCAGATTCCCTCACGACAATCGTGGTCAAAAGCAACTGGGTCATCACCTTTGTTTACCAAACCTTCATTCAAAACGTCAAGCATTTCTAAGAAGGACATATCAGGCGAAACATTATCTATTTTATACTCAACAATTTTTCCTTGGTCTTGAGCATTTTTCTGTCTCCAGATTTTTAATGTTAATTTCATAACTTCATTAGTTATTGGTTATTCGTTACTAGTTATTAGTTTTAGAAACTTGGTTACTTTTCGTTCGCTTTAGACAAATAATTTATATAACCATTCAATATCCTAACACATTCAACTATTAACTGACTTAAATTATCATATTTTGTTTTATCAATATACTTTTCCTCTAAAGCAATTTCTAAATCATCAAGTAATTCATACAACGAGCCTCTTGATATTCTGCAAAATTGTATGTTTTCTTTGTGGTAAAATCTACCATATCCTTCAGCTATATTATTGGTTACCGAGCGAGAAGCCCTGAGCATTTGAGAACTAAGGGCAAATTTCTCATAATCAGGGAATGTCTTAATAAGGTTTGCAGTTTCGATGCGAAATTCTCTTGCTTTTTTCCAGCAATCCAAATCTTTAAATGAACTTATTGACCTTTCCACTCCCCATTAACAATTAACCAATAACTATTAACTACTTATAACTTCTCTGAACTAATTTAATATTCTCAAACTCCAACTCTTCTTTATGAAGAATTGCTTCTCTAGGGTTACCTGTATATTCCCAAGCAGCTACATAAGCGAAGTTTTCGTCATCACGTTGTGCCTCTCCTTCTTCAGTTTGATATTCTTCTCTAAAGTGTCCTCCACATGATTCGTTTCTGTGTAAAGCATCTTTAGCAAACAATTCTCCTAATTCTAAGAAATCTGCTACACGGAATGCTTTTTCAAGTTCTTGGTTAAAGCCTTCTGCTGTTCCGGGTACTCTTACGTCTCTCCAGAACTCTTCTCTGATCGCTTTGATTTCTTCCATTGCTTCTGTAAGTCCTTGAGCATTTCGAGCCATACCTACTTTATTCCACATTACTTTTCCAAGTTTTTTATGGAAGTGGTCAACAGAGTGTTTTCCGTTGTTGTTCATAAAGAAGTTGATTTGCTCTCTTACTTTCTTTTCAGCCTCGTCAAATTCCTGAGTATCTGTAGGGATTGCTCCCGTACGGATTTCGTTAGCTAAATAATTTCCGATTGTATAAGGCAATACGAAATATCCGTCTGCCAAACCTTGCATTAGCGCAGAAGCTCCTAAACGGTTTGCTCCGTGGTCTGAGAAGTTTGCCTCTCCGATACAGTAACATCCTTCGATAGTTGTCATCAGGTTATAATCAACCCAAAGACCTCCCATAGTGTAGTGAACGGCAGGATAAATCATCATCGGAGTTTCATACGGATTCTCATCAACGATTTTCTCATACATCTGGAACAGGTTACCGTATTTGTTTTCGATAACGGCTCTACCTAAATCGTAAACTAGTTTAGCATCGTTTTCGTCAAGGTGTTTGATACGAGCTTGCTCTTTACCATAACGTTGAATTGCCGAAGCAAAGTCAAGATAAACCGCTTCTCCTGTAGCATTCACTCCGTAACCTGCATCACAACGCTCTTTAGCAGCACGAGAAGCCACATCACGAGGCACTAAGTTACCGAAAGCCGGATAACGTCTTTCCAAATAATAATCTCTATCTTCTTCAGCTATTTGAGTTGGTTTTAATCTACCTTCTCTGATAGCCTTAACATCTTCTAGTTTTTTAGGTACCCAAATACGTCCGTCATTTCTAAGAGACTCAGACATCAACGTAAGTTTTGACTGGTGGTCTCCCGAAACCGGAATACAAGTTGGGTGAATTTGTGTATAACAAGGGTTAGCGAAGTAAGCTCCTTTTTTGTGAGCTTTCCAAGCCGCTGTTACGTTTGACCCCATAGCGTTCGTAGAAAGGAAGAATACGTTTCCGTAACCTCCGGTTCCTAGTACTACAGCATGAGCCGAATGTCTCTCAATTTCTCCGGTAACAAGGTTTCTAGCAATGATTCCACGAGCTTTTCCGTTTACGATAACTAGGTCAAGCATTTCGTGACGGTTATACATCTTGATTTTACCACGACCGATTTGACGGTTCATAGCCGAATAAGCTCCTAGTAACAACTGCTGTCCTGTTTGTCCTTTAGCATAGAACGTACGAGATACTTGAGCTCCACCAAACGAACGGTTGTCCAAAAGACCTCCGTATTCACGAGCCAACGGCACTCCTTGAGCCACACATTGGTCGATGATGTTAGCAGAAACTTCAGCCAAACGATATACGTTTGCTTCTCTAGCACGGTAGTCTCCTCCTTTTACAGTATCATAGAACAAACGGTACGTAGAGTCACCGTCTCCTTGATAGTTCTTAGCAGCATTGATACCTCCTTGAGCTGCAATAGAGTGCGCTCTTCTTGGAGAATCTTGAAAACAAAATGCTTTTACGTTATAGCCCAACTCAGCTAGAGTAGCTGCTGCAGAACCACCTGCTAAACCTGTACCCACCACAATAACGTCAATTCTACGTTTGTTAGCCGGGTTTACAAGGTTAATATGAGCTTTATAGTCTGTCCATTTGGTTGCGATATCGCCTCCTTTTGGTATTTTATTATCTAATGCCATAACTGAAAACTATTTTAAAAAGAAACGAATATAAATTGGAATAATAGCAAAAAGAAGCGGAACAATGATTGCAAAAGCAGTTCCTACGTTTTTAATGATTCCGTTATATTTTTGATGATTTAATCCTAATGATTGAAAAGCACTGGCAAAGCCGTGGTGCAGGTGAAAAGCCAACACACCCATACAAATTACGTAAAACAATGTAAACCACAATCCAGCTTTTTCATCCTGAAAGAAATCCACTGTGATTTTGTATAAATCTTTATAACCTTCTGCTATTTTTAAATCTGCAGCTGCATCAAAAAAATCAGTTCTGTTTTTTATTACCACTTGACCGCCTTCGACCTGTGATACTCCAATATAGCTCCCTGTTGTGGTATGATATAATTCTTGTGGTCCGAATTCTGACTCTATGAGAGATTTTTGCAGAGGTATTTTTTCATCAAAGTGCATTTTTGCCCAGAAGTGTGTCATATGCAGAACAATAAAAATCAAAATGAGAGTCCCCAACACTGCCATATTTCTTGAAGCCCAACGGGTATTGGCTGCCGCATTCTCTTTTGCATAACCTATAGGTCTTGCTTTTCTGTTCTGAATGGTCAAGATTATTCCGTCAATAGCGTGAAAAATAATCGAAATGTAAGTAAGATAAGACATCACTTTTATGAGTGGATTAGTTGTCATAAAAAGTGCATACTGATTAAATTGTAATGAAGTTCCGTAAATGAGTTGAAGGTTTCCTATAAGGTGTCCTATCAGGAATAGACACAGAAACAAACCCGTAAGAGCCATCCAATATTTTTTTGCCAAGGACGACTTTAGAAGTGCAGATTTTGCCATAACACTAAATGATTTTTTGGAAATGATAAGCAAAAGTAAGACTTATAAAAAAATTAACAAAGTGAATTTGCTATTTATAATCAGTATAAAATAGATGTTATATCCGCTTTATCTATATTGAGTTGATTTTCAAACAAAATGTTGATTTTCTCTTTTTTGGAATTTGTTCAGATTTTTTTAATTTAGCAGAACTAAATCCTTAAGAAATGAAAAAAATCGGATGGTTTTTAGTTGCAGTACTTCTTTTAATCGGTTGTAAAACCAATCAAACAATAAATGGAAAGCGAGAAGGAAAATGGGTTTTTAAAGAGACTATAAACGACACTACTTATTACCAAAAAGGAAAGTATAAAAATGGAATTGAATCAGGGGTTTGGAAGTTGTACGAAAACAAAAAGTTGGTAAGAGTAGAAAAATACAAGGGAAAAACAGGTTATATGACCAATTATTATCCAAACGGAAAAATAGAAAGCCAAGGCGGAACCCAACTCGAAACAACAGAAACTTATTTTATCTGGTGCCTGTCAGGAGATTGGGATTATTTTGACGAAAACGGAAAACACATTCTGACCAGAACATACCTGAACGGAAATAAACTTACCGAAAAACAAATAGATAATTGATAAAAGTCTTTTCGAATTGATATTTGCCCTAATATTTATACAAAGGAATAAAATAAGAAATGGTATAATTAAATCCTACACCCCAATTTCCATCATAGGTTCTGTGAAATCCGGGAATGTACAGGTTGTCAAAATTATCAGGGTTTTTTTGTGTAATCAGATAATTGAGGCGAACACTAAACCCAATAAAAAGGTTATCGAATAACTCGGCTTTTACTCCTGCGACAAACTCTAACCAATGTGCTGAAAGCCCGTTGAAGTTCTTGTTAGCATCAACAACTGTATGCTCTCCGAGAAATCCTCCCGTGTTATAATAAATCGAATAGTGGTTGAGCGTTTGCGAAAAAGCACTTGTTGCGTATCGTCCTCCGACATAGATCTGGTTTTCCATATCGAGCCAGTTTTCGTAAGCGTTAAAATCAATTCCTATCTTCAGATAAGTTCCTTTGGTAGTAAAATTGAGTTGTGGCTCATCGGTTGTTTTGTTTTCATTTCCGAGTTCGGCTGCCAGATATATTTTTTTAGAAAATCTATAATCTCCAACTAACTCTAAACCTTTATAATCGTCTGCCACAAAGGATTTGGTAAGTTTGAACAAATCCGCTCCAATGCGAAGTCCGTATCGTTGTAGTTGTTTGGGTTTTACGGAATCAGTTTTTATTTCTTGCGAAAAACAAGCAAAAGACAACCCGAGACTAAAAAAGTATATCCAGATGTGTTTCATTTTCGTTGGTTATTACGGGTTGTCTTACGATGTATTCTTTTATCCAGAATTCGTCATTACCATAATCGGAAACCTTTGGATTCGGGTTGAGTGGTTCAGAATCCAAAAGTGTGAAGTTTGATTTGTATCCACAAGCTCTCGACAGGTAAATATCTTCTTTTTCGTATCGGATTTCGACTAAATCTTCGTTAGTAACTTCTGTATTTATGTTGGTGTAAGTAAGCCTGAAAGTATAGTTGCTTTGAGGCGAATCTGTTCGGAGCGGAAGTAATATTCTGTCTGTATTTTCGAAAACAAGAATGCTGTTTGGGTTGTCAATTTCAATAACTTCGACTTTCTGAAAACCTTTTTTGACAGATGGGTTCAAATATTCATAAAAATCAATAACTACCATAGGAGTTGTAGGAGTTCCTTGCGGGCAAATATCATCTTTTTCGCACTTTGATAAAGCACCAAAACAAAGCAAAGCTAAAAGAGTCAGAAATAAAAAGCGTTTCATCTGAAAATAATAAAGCCACAAATGTAATAATTTTTCGATTGCTTATTGTTGAGTTGCGATGGAAGATTTTGAAAGCGGAAAGTGAAAATAGCATAATATTTTCAAATTCTAATTCCTAAATCGTTTCTTACGTTTAACTTGAAAGAGTGTTTGATTTAAGTTACACTCGTATTCTCGGGTCGAGGTAAGCATAAATTAAATCAACAAAAATATTGATAAGAATAAAAATAGTGGCAATTACTAACACACTTCCCATAATTACGGGTAAATCCTGATAATTTAAGGCATCAACTATTTCTTTTCCGAGTCCGTTCCACCCGAAAATATATTCTACAAAAACAGCTCCTGCCAGCATCGAAGCAAACCAACCCGAAATAGCAGTTACTACAGGATTAAGAGAATTTTTTAAAGCGTGTTTTCTGATGATTTTTATCTGAGATAAACCTTTTGCTTTTGCTGTTCGGGTATAGTCATTGCCGAGCGTTTCGAGTAATGAATTTCGCATCAACTGAACCACAACTGCCAACGGACGAATACCCAAAACCACAGCTGGAAGAATCAGATTTTTCCATTGAATGTACCTTCCTTCTCCGAAATCATCAACCTCATAAAGACTTCCTGTCATATTAAGTCCTGTGTATTTATACAATACGAATCCAAAAATCCAAGCAAACAAAATGGCAGCAAAAAAACTCGGGACACTCATTCCAAGCGTACTGACTATTGCAATTATTCGATCTATAAAAGTATCTTTGTACAAAGCTGAAATTATTCCTAGAAAAATTCCGAGAAAAAGAGCGATTACAATGGCAGAAACAGCCAAAACAGCAGTATTCGGAAGTGTGTTTGAGATGATTTCACTTACATTTTTTCCCGTTTTGCGAAAACTTTCTCTCAGATAAGGCGTTTTTAAAACAATCTGGTTGTTGCCTACGGAAAAAACCGGAAGAGCATTATACTTTTCTTCAGTAATATAGGAATAATCATTTGTGTTTTTGCTGTGAAAAGAAATAACAGAGAGATCGTTCAGGTAGAGCAAATATTGCTCATACATCGGTTTATCAAATCCGTATTTTTTTTTGATGATTGCTATTTGTTCAGAACTTTCGTTTTGATCGAGCATCATTCGTGCAGGATCTCCCGGAAGTACATTAAACAGAAAAAAAATAACCGTTACCACTCCGAAAAGCGTAAGCAAAGCATATCCTATTTTGTTGAAGAAGTAACGAAGCATCACGCAAAAATAACGATAAACTGTGAACTATGAGCAATAAATCGTCAGGGCAAATACTTTGCTACTTATTCAAAAATGCTCTAATAACACACAATGAGTGCTATACTAATTGTTTTAAAGCGATTTCGAAAGCACGAGCAGAAATATTTTTCTTATCCGGGCTTATATCGTAAGTTTTTTGAATTGCTTTTTTGATAGTTTCGGAAGTATCGCTAAAAATAGCTTCGTCTGTAATTTGCACTCTTTTTTCCATAAAATAAGCAAACACACGAGCCATTCCGCAATTAGAAATAAAATCAGGGATAAGACTTATTTTTCTATCTACTTCTTCCATAATTGACCCAAAGAAAATTTCTTTATCAGCAAACGGAACATTAGCTCCACAAGATATGACTTCTAATCCGTTTGCTATCATTTGGTCGGCTTGTTCTTTGGTTACTAATCTCGAAGCTGCACAAGGAACAAAAACATCTGCTCCGACTGACCATATTTCCGCATTAATTTTATCGAACGGAATCATATTGTTTGCCACTAATTTGTTTCCGTCTTTGTTTCTGAAGAATTCTGTAACTTCTTCAAAAGTAAACCCGTCTTTATTCAATACTCCTCCATCTCTGTCTATGATTCCGACGATTTTAGCTCCCATTTGAGAAAGATAAAAAGCCGCTGCACTTCCTACATTTCCGAATCCTTGAACAATGGCTCGTTTTCCTTTGATCTCTCCACCGTAAATGTTGTAATAATGATTTACAGCTTGGGCTACTCCATACCCTGTAATCATATCGGCAATTGTATATTTTTTATCTAAATCAGGAGAAAAAGTAGCATTTTCGATGATTTTAATCACTCCGTTTCGCAACTGTCCGATTCTGTTGATTTTATCTGCTTCGGTTGGTTTAAAATGTCCGTTAAAGATTCCTTCTTGTGGATGCCAAATTCCGCAATCTTCGGTCATTGGAATTACCTGGTGAATTTCGTCCACATTCAAATCTCCTCCTGTTCCGTAATAATGTTTAAGTAAAGGTGAAACCGCTTTGAACCATCTTTGAAGTACTTCTTCTTTTCGAGGGTCATTCGGATCAAAATTAATTCCTGATTTTGCTCCTCCGATGGCAGGTCCGGCTACCGAAAACTTCACTTCCATTGTTTTGGCAAGCGAAAGCACTTCGTTCATATCTAATCCTTTTCTCATTCGGGTTCCTCCACCGGCTGCACCACCACGAAGTGAGTTAATAACTGTCCAGCCTTCTGCTCCGGTTTCAGGATCATTCCAATTAAAAACAATTTCAGGAGTTTTATTTTCAAACTTTTTAAGTAAATCTTTCATTGCAGATGTTATTTTATTATTTCAGCAAGCAAAGATAACTTTAAGTTTTAATCTTTCAAAACAACTATAGTTTGAAAAACGGAATAATTTGTATGGATTATTTTTGTTTTATAGTTCCTCCGGCAAAAGTTTGTTGGTCGATTTTGGCCGGTTTTCCGTAAATGTTGATGGTTCCTCCTGCTCTGGTTCTTGCTTTCACAAAATCGGTTGCATTGACATCAGCTTCTCCTCCTGCACTGATTGAAACTTCTGTACGTCTGGTTTTTAAATCTTTAGCATTCAGAACCCCGCCTGTCTTGAGTTCGGCTTCCATTTCTCCCGAAACATTTCCGGTAAGGGTAACTATAGCACCTGTTGCTACATTCACATCAAGTTCGTCTGCTTCAATTTCCAAACGGATTTCTGAGCCTTCTTTTGCTGTAATTTCTAAATCTTTTGCTCTGACAGGTTGCAACGAAGTTATATCGCTTCCTTCAAAAACTTCGATTTCGTCCAAAATTGTCGCATAATAAATTTTGACAATAATGTTTTCGCCTTTCAAGAGCTTGGTTAATGGCATTCTAACCTTTAGTTCGTCATTTTTCTGTAGAACTTCAACTTCATTGCTACGAGAGCCTGTAATTTCAATTTTATTTTCATTTGACGGAACGAGTTCGGCCGAAATTCTATCGTAAATTTTCACTTCCGTAAAACGGGTTAATTCCTTAGTTACATCTTGTGCAAAAAAGAGTTGAGAAATTAATAATGCTGATAAAATGAATAATTTTTTCATAATTAAATTTTTTTGATTTGTAACTTATTAAGCAATTTTTATTCCATTTTTATGAATGACTCTTCTTAATCCGTTTCGATAAAAAGATATTTTCAAAATCTACTTATAATCCTTGCAACGCCTTTATTTCATCTCTTAATTTAGCTGCTTGAATAAAGTCTAAGTCTTTAGCAGCTTTTTCCATTTCTTTTCGTTTTTGACGAATTCTTTTTTCGATTTCGGTTTTAGACAAAAGTGATAAATCTTCTTTCCGATTAATGGCTTTTATGTCGTAATGAACTGAAGTAATCGGGCTTTGTACCAACGGATTTTCGATGAACTTTTTAAGCGGTTTCGGGACTAAATTATGAGTTTTGTTATAGGCTATTTGTTTAGCTCTCCGATAATTGGTTTCGTCCATAGTTTTTTGCATACTATTTGTAATTCTATCAGCATACATAATGGCTTTTCCGTTTACGTTTCGAGCGGCACGACCTACAGTTTGCGTAAGTGAACGATGGCTTCGCAAAAAACCTTCTTTGTCTGCATCAATAATGGCAACAAGCGAAACCTCAGGCAAATCCAATCCTTCTCTTAAAAGGTTTACTCCGATTAAAACGTCAAAAAGTCCTTTTCGTAAATCCTGCATAATTTCTACTCTTTCGAGTGTATCTACATCAGAATGTACATAACGACATCTGATTCCTACCTTAGTAAGATATTTTGTAAGTTCTTCTGCCATTCTTTTGGTAAGCGTGGTAACCAAAACCCGCTCGTCTGCTTCGGCTCTGACATGTATTTCTTCAATTAAATCATCAATCTGATTTTCACTCGGACGTACTTCAATAATTGGGTCTAAAAGTCCTGTTGGTCGAATGATTTGTTCCACATAAACTCCTCCCGATTTTTCGAGTTCGTAATCAGCCGGAGTGGCACTCACGTACAAAACCTGGTTCTGCATAGCTTCAAATTCTTCGAATTTTAGAGGTCGATTGTCCATGGCCGCAGGAAGTCGAAAACCGTATTCTACCAGATTTTCTTTTCTCGAACGGTCACCTCCGTACATCGCATGAACCTGCGAAATGGTTACGTGCGATTCATCGACAACCATCAGAAAATCTTTCGGAAAATAATCCAACAAGCAGAACGGACGTGTTCCGGGAGCACGTCTGTCTAAATATCTTGAGTAATTCTCAATTCCTGAACAATAGCCTAATTCGCGAATCATTTCTAAATCAAAATTCGTACGTTCTTCGAGGCGCTTGGCTTCAAGGTGTTTTCCGATAGATTTAAAATATTCCACCTGCTTGACCATATCTTGTTGAATATCCCAAATTGCTTCTTTCAGAACATCGGGAGAGGTTACAAACATATTTGCAGGATAAATCGTAATTCTGTCTCTTTTGTCGATTTTCAATCCCGATTTCGGGTCGAAAGTTTCGATTTCCTCAATATCATCTCCAAAAAAATGAATTCTGAAAGCCTCGTCGGAATAGGCCGGAAAAATCTCAACCGTATCACCTTTAATCCGAAAATTTCCGGGAGTAAAATCAGCTTCGGTTCTCGAATACAAACTCTGTACTAATCGCTGTAAAAGTTTAGTTCTGGAAATAGTTTGGTCAGCAGTAAGTTCGATTACATTTTTTTGAAACTCAACAGGGTTACCGATTCCGTACAAACACGAAACCGAAGCTACTACCAGCACATCCCTCCTTCCGGAAAGCAAAGAAGAAGTTGTACTCAGACGCATTTTTTCTAACTCCTCGTTAATAGACAAATCCTTCTCAATATAAGTTCCCGTAACAGGAAGATAAGCCTCGGGCTGGTAATAATCGTAATACGAAACGAAATATTCTACTGCATTATTCGGAAAGAAGTTCTTGAATTCTGAATAGAGCTGTGCGGCTAAAGTTTTGTTATGAGCCAAAACCAAAGTTGGGCGTTGTACTTGCTGAATTACGTTGGCAACCGTAAAGGTTTTTCCTGAACCTGTAACTCCCAAAAGCGTTTGGTATTTTTCGTCATCAAGGATTCCTTGACTTAATTTTTCTATGGCTTGAGGTTGGTCTCCCGTAGGTTTGTAATCGGATACGACTTGGAAATTCATTTAGGATTTTGTTATTTTTGACTTGTCAAAATGTAGAATTTTAGGGCAAATTTAGAAAGAAAAAGCTCGAGATGGCTCTCAAGCTGATACTTACTAATGTAGTTTTAGTTATAAAGTCTGATTTATGAATTTTATTCGGTTAAATAGAATCTCTAACTTATTAGAATTCAAATAACAAGGTTAAAAATATATGATTGTTTTTGATGGTTGTTTTTGCTGTACCAAAAGTATCATCAAACAATCCTTGATTGTATTCTCTTTGCGAGTTTGAATAAGCCATATCTAATTTTGTTGCTCCAAAATTATACCCAAAACCTAAAGAATATTGTTGTAAATCACCAATGGTTTTTCCGTTTCTGTATGGGCTTTGTTCGTAATTATATCCTCCTCGTAAACTCCAGTTCTTAATTTTGGTCTCTGCTCCTATTCTGATTTCATTTGCTACATCTAATACATCAGCTATCAAAATATTTTCAGTTCGGAAGGCACTTGCATCGGTAGGTTTTAGTTTTGCCGTGGTATAATCTTTTATGGAATAATCAACTGAAATAAGTCCTTTTCTTCCAAACACATAGGCTCCTCCAAACGTGTATTTTGCAGGAGTTTGAATTTTATATTCCGGAAAAAAGGCTTCAATAGTTAGCGAAGACTGTGGTAGCGAGTTTTCGGAACTGTCCACGTTTTGAGTAGAAGTATGCACGACTAAATCATCTTTCAATCTGTACCAAGTTGGTGACTCATAGGTTAGTCCTAAACGAAATTCGTCTGTAATTTTTGCGATTGCTCCCAATTGGAGCGAAAATCCTGAACCGTAAGTATATAAATCGTTCTGATACCATATTTCTCGTGTAGTCTCTCCATCGGGGAAAACAGGATTGTCATTGTTTTCGAAAAAAGCATTTGATCTTTCGTAGTTTACAAAATGAGCATTCAGATTCATCCCGAAATGAAATTTATCTGTGTATTGAGCAGCAAAGTTAAAAGCCATTTTCCCGTTGTATCCGGTTTGTGTAGTGTAACTTGCCTGATTGTAACTTCCGATAGGTAAATTAGAATAATAGTCGGCATTTTCGGGAGAATCATTCACAGGCTCAAGAATATACGTTTCATAACCCAAAACAGCATTTAGGTAGCGTCTTCCATCTCCATTTATGAAATACTTCTGCTCACCATTATATGAAGTTAAATCATTGAACTCAATTCCGCCAGCCTGACTAAGAAAAAAATCCCCGATTGAGTAGTGTGGATTAACTCCTCTGACAAACGAATTACCTGCAAAAGAACTCATATTGTCGTAATTAAGTCCTAAGGAAAATTTTTTCCAATCGCTTTCTTCGTCGTCATTATAAAAAACGAAAACCATTCCTGCCTGGTTCAGGTCAAAAGCTGTTTCTTTTCGCTCTCCTTTTGTTCCAAAATATTCAGAGCTGTTTTTAATATTTTGGCTACTTAGTGTAAACCCTGCCTGGTTGTTAATAAAAATCGCAGAACTTGCAGGATTTATCGTAATAGCAGATAAATCTCCACCTAAAGCCGTAAAAGCTCCCCCCATGGCTCTAAAGCGAGCTGTTCCGTTCATATCGGTTTGAGAGTACCTCAAAACATCATTTATGTCCTGGGCATGAATTGCCGTAGATATTATTCCTAAAAGTGACAGAATGATATATTTTTTCATCTTTTTTTTTTGAGCAAAATTAAAATTTATTGATTATCTTCTTCCTCCTGACGAAGAACGACCTCCTCCGCTTGTACCTGAAGAACGACCTCCACCTGTACTGCCACCTCTTCCCATAGTCGGGCTACTGCTTCTGTTTGGAGTGATGGTGTTGTTTCTGTTAAAGTTTGTGTTCGGTGCAGTTCTGTTTATATTTGGATTTCTGTTACTGTTATTTCTTATGGTCGAGCGGTTGTTGTTATTTCTAGGTTGTGTGTTTTTTAAAGTTGAATTTCTATTTGAATTTACACTTCTTGAAGTACCTAATTTATTGCCTCTGTCAGTATCAGTAGTAAATCTGCTACTGCTTCTGGTTGTTCCGGTAGTTTGGTTTCTGCTTCTTACTTCATAAGCTCGGGAGTCTCTTCTGACAGTGTTGGTATTTGTTGTTCTGTATCTATTTCCGTAATCGGAATAATATCTGTTTCGAGGTGTTCTGTTGTAGTAGTAATGTGATCCGTAATATGGGTAATAATGTCCCCAATAAGGGTTGTGCCAAGAACTCCAACCCCAACCGTAATTCCAACCCCAGTACGGATAATGCCAAGAATTCCAACCCCAACCGATACTCCAGTACGGGTTACCCCAGCCCCAATAGTTTCCGTACCAGCCTCCCCAGCCCAAACCTCCACCGTAAACATTTACGGTAACATCGTTAGTATTATTTCCCCAACCGGAATATCCTGACGAATAACTCTCGTCTCCGTAATAAGTGTCCACCTCAGTAAAGATTCCGACAGGTTCTTCTTCAACTACATCATAACTTTGAAATTGTGTAAAATAACTACCTGTAGTGTTATCTTGCATTTTGTTAGTAATAGTTTCATCTTCTGAATTGTAATCTCTTGATGAGCTATAAATTCCGTCATTGTCATAATAAGAGCTGTTGCTATACGAGCCACAAGAAACAGCCAACAACCCTAATACTATTGGGAGGATATACGAGACGTTTTTTATATTAAAAGGATTAAAAGTTTTCATATCTTCGGATTTTTATTGTTATGCATTACAAAAATAGTTAGTTTTGTCGGACTTTTTTTATAATTAACATACTCACAACATTTGTGCCAAATAACCTCTTATGAGCAAGAAACTTACAACTCGAAAAGAAGACTATTCTAAATGGTATAACGAACTAATTGTCAGAGCGGATTTAGCAGAAAATTCAGCTGTAAGAGGCTGTATGGTTATCAAACCCTACGGTTATGCTATCTGGGAAAAAATGCAGGCTCAGCTCGATAAAATGTTTAAAGAAACCGGACATCAAAATGCTTATTTCCCGCTCTTCATCCCTAAAAGTATGTTTGAGGCAGAAGAAAAAAATGCAGAGGGTTTTGCCAAAGAATGTGCTATAGTTACTCATTACAGACTTAAAGCTGATGAACAAAACAAAGGAAAACTCATTGTCGACCCAAATGCCAAACTCGAGGAAGAGCTTATCGTAAGACCAACAAGTGAAGCCATTATTTGGAATACTTATAAAGGTTGGGTACAATCTCACAGAGATTTACCTTTACTGATTAACCAATGGGCTAATGTAGTACGTTGGGAGATGAGAACAAGACTTTTCTTAAGAACGGCTGAATTTTTATGGCAAGAAGGTCATACAGCTCACTCTACTCAAGAAGAAGCGATTGTTGAGACCAAAACAATGCTTGATGTTTATGCTGAGTTCGCAGAAAATTTTATGGCTATTCCGGTGATAAAAGGTGTGAAAACTGAAAATGAACGCTTTGCAGGTGCAGTAGAAACCTATTGTATTGAAGCCCTGATGCAAGACGGAAAAGCCCTTCAGGCGGGAACTTCACACTTTTTAGGACAAAACTTTGCTCAAGCTTTTGATGTAAAATTTGCTAACAAAGAAGGAAAGTTAGAATACGTTTGGGGAACCTCCTGGGGTGTTTCCACTCGACTTATGGGAGCTTTGGTAATGACTCACTCTGATGACAACGGATTGGTTTTACCTCCAAACTTAGCTCCTATACAAGTAGTAATCGTACCGATTTTTAGAAATGATGAAGAATTTGAAGCCGTTTCGAATGAAGCAGATAAATTGACTAAAGAACTTCGTAAATTAGGCATTTCTGTAAAATACGATAACAGAACCAATCAAAAACCGGGCTTTAAGTTCAACGAATATGAATTAAAAGGAGTTCCTGTTAGAATTGCTCTCGGACCAAAAGATTTAGAGAACGGAACTTTTGAGGTAGCTCGAAGAGACACCTTAACGAAAGAAATTGTTGCTAAAGATAATATCGTTTCACATATTGAAAGCCTTTTAAACGAAATCCAAGAAAGTCTTTTCAACAAAGCGATGAATTACCGCAACGAGCACATCACAGAGGTAAATGATTTTGAAGAATTTAAAGATTTGCTCGAAAATAAAGGCGGATTTATCTCTGCTCATTGGGACGGAACGGTGGAAACTGAAGAAAAAATCAAAGAATTGACCAAAGCCACTATTCGCTGTGTCCCCCTAAACCAAAAAGAGGAAACGGGAAAATGCGTACTTACCGGAAAACCCTCAAAAGGCAGAGTGCTTTTTGCTAAAGCTTATTAGGTTTTAGGAATTTTGAACTTCCCTAAATAGATAACGTGTTTTGAATTTCAGTTATTTTTTCTTCAAATAAATTTTTGTAATCTTTATCTAAACCTTGTGTTGATATTTTAATGGTTGTCTTGGGTGATATTATTTGGTATTCATCAAATACTTTTTTGATGTCTGTAATATCCTTGATTTTAATTTCTTTTGTCGGAATTTGATAAAGTTTAATAGTGTTTTGGGTAATTTCAAAATATCCTTTTCGGGTTCCATATACATATTGAAACAAAAAAAACATACAGAAAATAAATTCGAAAAAAGTAAACCAATTTGCATTATCAATTATAAAATCTGCCCCAAACATCACAAACCAAAGAATACCCATAGTCAGGTTTAACCGATTAGTGAATTTTTTGTAAGGAAATTTCATAATTTATTATTCTCTTTCTGAATCATTACTCGTGATTCCGAGGGCTTTATTATCATCAAACTCACCTTCCCACTTAGCAATTACTACTGATGCAAGACAGTTACCAATTACGTTAACCGAGGTTCGTCCCATATCCATAAGCTCGTCGATTCCGAGAATTGCAGCTATAATAAAAGTTGGAAGTCCGAATTGATCTGCTGTGGCAATCAAGATGATGAGCGAAGCTCTCGGAATGGCAGCCACTCCTTTGCTGGTTACCATAAGTGTCAAACAAATGAGTAACTGTTCTCCTATGGATAAATTCATTCCGGCTGCTTGAGCTACGAAAATCGAAGCTAGTGACAAATAAAGTGTAGTTCCGTCTAGATTAAAACTATATCCGGTCGGGACGACAAACGAAACAATTTTTCTCGGTACTCCAAATTCTTCCATATTACTCATTACTTTTGGTAAAGCAGCATCAGAGCTGGTTGTTGCAAAAGCAATTGATACAGGTTCTTTGATGGCATTTATGAATTTTTTAATCGGAATTTTCCAATACAAAGCAATCGGAAGCAAGACCAAAAGAATAAAAGCAATCAGAGCCATATAAAGGGTAAGCAAAAGCATAAAGAGGTATTTGAGAATATCAATTCCCATGTGTCCTACCGTATATGCCATTGCCGCTCCTACTCCAAAAGGAGCAAAATACATAATGACATTGGTAAATTTGAACATGGCTTCTGAAAGACTTTCGGTAAAATCGACCAAAGGTTTTCGCTTCTTTTCTTCGACCATAGCCAATCCGATTCCGAAGATTACCGAAAAAACTACAATCTGCAAAACCTGATTTTCGTATATCGATTTGATGATGTTTTCGGGAAAAATATCTCTGAAAAAAGCCAAAGTTTTGAATAGCCAATGTATGTTCTCCGGAAGATCTTCGAGCAAAGGAGCATCGGTACTGACAGCAGTAGTTTGAGGTAAATCTTCGTGAGGGATTTTACTCATATCAATTCCCACACCTGCTTTGGTCAGATTGATAGCAGCCAATCCGATAAACAAAGCCAAAGTTGTAGCTGTATAAAAATAAAGCAGGCTCTTCCAAGCCATTCGCCCGACTTGTTTCAAATCGGAGTGTCCCGCAATTCCGTAAACCAATGTAGCAAACAAAATAGGTCCTACAATAGTTTTCACGAGTTTAATAAATCCTTGACTCAAGGGTTTCATAGCAATAGCCACATCGGGAAAATCATATCCGAGAAAAACTCCGATGATGATACTGGTCAGAATCCAAGTAGTCAAATCTTTTCTGCTAATAGCATAAACTATTATTCCTACGATAGCTAAAACTCTTGACCAAAAAAGAGTACTTTCGGGAATGTCAATCAGTAGGTTTAATCCGTACAAAAAAGAGGTTGCAAACAGGGCTATTATCGGGAATAATCGTAAAGATTTTTTCATTAGTTACAGGTTGCTTTTTAGTTGTTGCTTTTTGTTTTTTTGAGTTAAGTCTCGGTTTAGCCTTTGGTCGTATTTTCTTTGAAGAGAAATCCGAGCCCCATTCCTTTGAGCATCTTTTTTTCGAACCACCAGAAGAACTTGAATTGACCGAAGAGAAAACCGATTAAAACCAATAGAACCTGATAAATAGGAAAAATAGCAATAAGTCGAACAGGCGTAAACCATCCGCCCAAATCTTCTTTGGTTATTCCTAACCATTCCGTAAAGGGTTTTGACAGATAAGCTGATGCCGAACCTGTTATGGCAAAAACGATAAAAATAATGATAAGCTGAAAATTAGAGGTAACACCCCAACGTTGTTTTAATTTTTCCATAATCACATTAAAGAGCAAGGATTTACAAAGATATTTTTTTTCATAGAAAAACCAAACAAAAATCTAAACTGTGTGAGCTCAACCGATAAATACAACAAAAAGTTAAAATATAACAACTAATTACTTTGTAGAGTTCAATGAGTAATACCTTTCCTACCTCACTATTGCTTAAATTATTAACCTAAATATAATATTCACAAAAATGTTTTTTTTAGCTTTTATCTGTTATATTTGCCTCATATTCTAATTTGTAAATAAAACTAAATAAAAAACTTTGCGGTTGTTAAACTATTGTACAACTTCAAAGGTTATTTTTACGCCACAATGTTAAAAACCACCATAATTATGAAAAATAAAATTCTACTCTTCTTGTTGATGATTGCCTCTTCACAAATATGGGGGCAGACAGGAACAATTACAATTACACAAACATCTGCTGATATAACTCAAAGTAGTTACGACAATGGAACTGAAAGAACTTGGACACAAGACGAAGTTGATTTTGGAGCAAAAGCTGTTTTGAAGCAAGGAGGTCAAGCAAGAATTCAAGTTCAGGCTGATAACGGAGTTTTTTATAATACTTCTCCGCTCCCTGGTAGAATTGTAAATGTTATTATAAATTATAATGGTACTGCAAGAACTTATAGTTTTCACGGAGGTAATTCCAGCCGTTTAGTCAATAATACTACAGGAAATTATGATGTTACAGGAGGTACCCAAGTAGGAGATGTTTCATCAACAGGATGGGGTTCAGCTTTGTTTGAAAGTACTGATTATACTTATTTTGCGATTAAAAGAAAAAGTACTGGTGCTTCTTATATTAACAGTATTATTATAGAATATGAAGTAGCCCCAACCTGCTCCGCTCCCGATACTCCCAACGGTTCAATTTCGGGAACTACTCCTGCTTGTGTCTCTACGATTTTGACTTATACGCATGGCTCGGGACAACCCCAAGCGGGAATTGCCTATTATTGGCAAACTGAGTCAACCGGAACAAATACAGACAATAACGCTTCTTCTACGCTTAATGTAACCTCAAGTGGTACATATTATATCAGAGCTTATGATTCGGTTGAAGACTGTTGGTCGATGGCAACAAGTGGCTATGCTGTTGAGGTCAATACTTTTGTTGCTCCCTCTGTAACCACACATCCGGATTCGGCAAGTTCTATAACTGCTACCTCAGCAACTCTAAGAGCCTCTGCTTCTACTTTTGGATATTGCCCTGACACCACTATCAAAGGGTTTGTCTATGCAATAACTTCAGCAAGCAGCATTCCCGAAATTGGAGGAACAGGAGTAACCAATGTTCCAATTGCTTTAGGTTCACAAGGTGCTTTTAGTCAAAATATAACAGACCTTACAGAAGGCACAATTTACAGTTATCGAGCGTATTTATATGACGGAGTAACCTATACTTACGGAAATGTTCAGGAATTTACAACCGGCTTTTCGGGTAACTTAAATAACGTAACCGCTACAAAAGCTTGCCTTACCAACAACGGAGGAATAATTTCTTGGAATGCTCCCGCAACAGGTACTACCCCTACAGGATATTTGGTGTTTGGAATAGAAGGAGCTACCAGCCCAAGCAATTTTCCGAGTCCTTATTTTGATATAGCAGATTATGACAATTTTAACAGTGATTTTTCGGCTGTAACCAACGGTGCTTTGCCTAATCCAGCTAATTTAGGTAAAATTCTCTACAGAGGAAATGCTACTTCTGTAAATATTACAGGGCTTACCGAAGGACAAAACTATTCGTTTTTGGTATTAGCTTATCAGCAAGGAAGTACTGTAAGCAGAGCTTCGAGTGGTGCAGCAACTGCAATGGCTTTAGATGTTATTGCAGATGATGATGTAAAAACCTTTACAGGAACAACTTCTAATGAGCAGGTTACACTCAATTGGACTTATAACGGAAATACTTCGCTAACTTCTTGTTTTAACGAAGTTATTATTGTGGCTAATGAAGGAACTGTGAATTTTACTCCTTCGGGAGATGGAAGCACCTATACCGCAAATGCAACATATACAACTCCCAATCAGATAGTGTATAAAGGAACAGGTAATACGGTTGCCGTTAGCGGGCTTGCTAATCAAACCGAATATTGCTTTAAGATATTTGTACGTAGAGGTACAGTTTGGAGCGATGGAACAGATTTTTGTGCAATTCCAACTGTAGCGTATTGTAGTTCAACAGGTAATTCTAATAATTCAGGTATCTTGAATGTAAGCTTTAATACTATTAATCAAGGCTCAACATCTACCTCTGGATATACCGATTATATAAATGTCAATACTACTTTAGTTTTAGGACATTCTTATGATTTAGAGGTAGTGGTTAATACAAATGGTAATTATACATCTTATGTTAAGGTATGGATTGATTGGAATATTAACGGGACATTCGATAGCTCAGAAGCTTATGAATTAGGAAGTGTTACTAATAATTCAAATGGCACACCTTCACTTTCTCCTTACGTTATTCATGTTCCTACTACTGCAACTCCAGGCAGCTTAAGAATGAGGATTGCAGCTAATACAGATAATAACCTTAACGGTTATTCAACACCTTGTCAGAATTTCACTTATGGTGAAGTAGAAGATTATACAATAATAGTTGCCCAACCTACTGAAACAGAAATAAACATTAAAGGTAACAACATCTCTATTCCTGATGGTTTTGATCAACCGTATGCCTTAAACAACACTTTATTTTCGCAAACAGACATCGGAAATGAATCGGCTACTAAGGAGTTTACTATTGAAAATATAGGTTTGACTACTTTAAACCTTACGGGATCGCCTTTAGTTGAAATCACAGGAACAGACCCTAACGATTTTGTGGTAAGTCAACAACCAGCGAGCAATACTGTGGAATCGGGAAGTTCGGTTAGTTTTCAAATTAAATTTGCACCTACCTCAACGGGAATTCGCACAGCTACCATATCCATATCCAACGATGACAGCGACGAAAACCCTTATACGTTTGATGTTCAGGGCACGGGGGTTTGTAGCTATACTCCTGAGATTGCAGCAAATCCTGATACCGGACCGGCAGGAACTGTGGTTAGCTTTACTTCTGTTGTTGAAGATTTTACCGGAGCAACAGCTACCTACAACGGAGTGAGTATAACTCCGATTTCAATTACATCTTCTCAGGTTGATGTACAGATTCCTTTAGAGGCTAATGATGGAAATTTAGTGTTATATCTGGCTAACGGGTGTACATATAATCATTCTTTTAATCTTATAAATACAGCAGTTTCTGATTGTGATAGCGAAGAAGGCGGAGGAAGCACTTTTGCTCCTAACCTTACTTTTTTTGAGTTTTATGACAGAAAAGACGGATCGTATGGTTATGTTTCAATATACAACGGAACAGAAAACGATGTTAATTTGTCCGGGTACTCAATACATAGAGCACCAGATTACGAAGGCACATACTCTACTTATGCAAACTTATCAGGAACGCTACCCGCAGGAGAAATAGCCATCATCGGAGTAAATACAGGAGGAAACTGCCCTTACAGCAGTACAGGTAACGGTAGTTTTGGTAGTAGCGGTTTCAATGAAAATGATGGTTTCCGCCTAATGCAAGGAAGCACTATCATAGATGATTTCCACGCTCCTGATTATACAGGGTATTACGTAAGAAGAAAAACAGAATATTTATTTTCTCCAAATAATGTATATGATGAAATTGAGTGGACAACCCAACAACTTGACACAGGACAATGTCTTGATAATGTAGCGGAGGCTCCAATAATAAAAACTCCTCCTTTGATTCTTAACGAAACATTTGTTTATACATCGTGCGATTCGGCTTCTTTAAAAGTTACCGCTTCTGAAGGTACAGATGCTGGTGCAGGGCTTACTTATCAATGGTATATGAATAACGGTACAGACAATACCTGGACAGCGCTTTCAAACTCAGGTGTGTACAACGGAGTAACCACAGCTCATCTTACCATCAGCTCTTTGGCTTCTATTTCTGAGCATCAATACTATGTTCGAGTAATGGAAGGAGGAACAGAATGTTATGCAGCTTCGTCGGCTTGGCAGGTAAGACTTTCTGATTTATCAACCGCTTGGAATGGTACAGAGTGGAGCAACAATCCACCTGACCATACCAAAAAAGTAGTAATAAGCGGAGCTTATAACACGAATACGGACGGAGGCTTTGAGGCATGTTTGTGTGAAGTTACCTCTACAGGAAATCTTATAATAGAAGAAGGCGAAGATGTCGTTATTCACAACGAGCTCTTAAATGCAGGAACGGTTTTGGTTAAAAATAACGCCAATCTGATACAAATAAATGATGTAACCAATACCGGAAACATCAATGTAGAACGCATTACCCGCCCAATGAACCGATATAGCTATACTTATTGGGGCTCTCCGGTACAGACAAATGTCAGTAATATAGGTTGGTGGGCAGAATCGGTTGCAGAGAGCGGAAACTTTGATGTAAATGCCTCAACTTTAGTAACCCAAATATTTGCTTGGAACACAACCGCTCAAACTTGGGCAACTGCCGGAGCAACAATACCGGGAGATGGTTTTATAGCAAAAGCTCCTAATAATTTTCCTACGGGTGTCAACGACAGAAAACAAGTGCAAACCGTTTTTCAAGGAGTTGCTTATAACGGAGATATAGAACGAATAATTATTGCCAATGACGATGAAGAAGCTGATTCTTATACAGATGCAAAAATGACCTTTTTGAGCAATCCGTATCCGAGTGCCATCAACATAGATAAATTATTGTTAGAATACGGAACAGGAATCTCAGGAGGTTCGGGCACACAAGTTGTTCCTACTATTTATTTATGGACACACGCCTCTAATCCTACAGATGGAGCTTATTCTTCGAGCGATTTTGCTACTTATACCCTATTGGGAGGAACAGCAACCGAACTGGAATTTGACAACGAATCACCTATAAGTCTAACACCTGAAGGAAAAATAGCCTCAGGACAAGGTTTTTTCATTAAAGGAACAACAGCAGGCGGAACAGTTACTTTCAAAAACGAATATCGTTATAACACCGCAAATACAGAAGGTTATGACAACAGTCAATTTTTTAAAGTTGCCAACAACGAACAATTATTTGAAAGACATCGCTTTTGGCTTAACCTTACCGGAAGTGATGCTCGCTTCAAACAGACACTAATCGGTTATTCCGACATCGCTTCTGACGGAGTTGACGGTCTTGACGGGGCTCATTACGAAGGAGGTAATCCAACCAATTTATATACAATTTTAGATAATCATCCGTTTGTAGTTCAAGCTTATTCTCTTCCTTTTGAAAATACAGATATGATTCCGTTGGGTTACAAAGTCGGAACATCAGGGACGTATGAAATTACCTTAGGCAATTTTGACGGATTGTTTGAAAGTCAAGATATTTACCTGAAAGATAATCTTACCGGAGTAAGACATAACCTAAAAGAAAGTGCTTATGAATTTTCGTCTGCAGCTGGTAACTTTACAGACCGTTTTGAGGTGGTGTTCAGGCCGTACGAATGTGTGGTTTATACCGTTTGGAACGGCACTGAGTGGAGCAACGGAGAGCCCGATATTGCAAAAAGAGCTATTATTGAAGGTAATTTGACAATTACCGAAGATATGACAGCTTGTGAAGTGTATGTTCATTCGGGAGTGATAGTTATCAATAGCGGAGCAACCCTGACTGTAAGAGGAGAAATAATAAACATTCAAGAAGCAAATAACTTTGTGGTACAAAACAATGCTAATTTGATTCAGATAGAGAACATTTCGAATACCGGAAATATCAAGGTGTACCGAAATAGTTCGCTTATCAAACACTTAGACTATACCTCGTGGTCATCGCCTGTAACAGGACAAGGGTTAAGAGCGTTTTCTCCTGAAACTCTCTGGTATCGTATTTACGACTACAACACTACTACTGACCAATGGGTTCAAGTATTCGGAGCTTCAACAGATGAAGACGAAGATTTTCAAAAAGGTATCGGATATATGCTTCGTGCTCCAAACAACTTTATAACTACTCCTTACACTTACAACGGATTATTTGAAGGTGTTCCGAATAATGGAGATATAAAAGTTGCGTTCAATCAGCTTGGAGTTTATCAAGGTGTGGGTAATCCGTATCCGTCCAACATTAGCATAACAGATTTTTGGACACAAAATCCTGATACAGGAACACTTTATTTCTGGACCAATACTAATCCGTGGAATCCGGCTTTGGGAGATTACGGAGATTATACAGCCAATAACTGGGCTACTTATAATGAGGTAGGTGCAGTTTCGGCCGCTAATGATACTAAGTTGCCTAATGCGTTTATTTCGGTTGGGCAAGGATTTGTAACACAGACAACGACAACTTTGTCTGAAGTTGTTTTTACCAACTCTATGAGAACCTCAAACGAAGGCGTATTTTTCAAAACAATGGAAGAAGATAAACACAAATTTTGGCTCAACCTCTCTAATCAAAATCAAATTCTAAACCAAGCTCTTGTCGGATATATAGGAGGAGCTACTAACGGAAAAGACTTCGGGATTGATGCGGTTTTGTTTGGTTATTCAGGGTCGGCTTTGTATAGTTTGATTGATAGCAATGAGGAGAATTATGTAATTCAAGGTCGTGTTCTGCCTTTTGATGATAATGATGTTGTTCCGATCGGGCTCAGAATCAATGAGGCAGGAAGTTTTACAATTTCGTTGGCTGATTTTGATGGAATATTCGAAGAAGGTCAAGATATCTATTTGAGAGATAACCTGACCCAGATTGAGCAAAACCTAAAAGAAGGAGATTACAGTTTTGTATCGGACCAAGGTATATTCAATAATCGTTTTGAAGTGGTTTACAAACAATCGGGAACATTAAGTATAACACCTAATTTGGATCATAACTGGTTGGTTTACAATAAAGAAAATTTTATAATTTTGGAAGCTTTAGGTTTTGAGATGAAAGATATTTATGTTTACGATATGTTGGGTAGAGAGGTGTATTCATACGAAAATATAAATTCAAACCATCACAGCATCAAAACGATAAATTCTAATCAGGTGCTGATTATTAAAATGGTTGGGCAAGACGGAACCGTATCGGTTAAGAAAGTTCAGAATTAAATTGTTTGTTTCATAGTGAAAAAGCCGTTTTCAATTTTGAAAACGGCTTTTTCGTAAACAAACCAAAAAACATAATTATGAAAACTCTCTATTATTCCTATTTTTTATTGTAAATTAAAACCACATAAAATTCAGGAAATCTTATCGGTACTATTTATCAATTATTTGTAAAAATCAACATAACCTCACTACTAAAAATTATGCTGAATAAAAGAGAAACAAGTCAAATCCTTTACTATAAAAATCTTTTTTTACTACACATAAGCCGATACAGACTTGCAAACTTTTTATTGTTTTACATCAAATGATTTTGAAAACTCTCACGGAGATACACAAATAAAATCACAAGTGACTTTTTAAATGAATCTAAAATTTTCATAACAACTTTAACATTTATATTTCCGATACAAATGAAGTGGTTTTGCTTAAAATAATAAAAAAAATAGCGTTACAAAATCGTTACAATTCACATACGCCTTGTAACCAAACTGTTACAACTCTGAAATTATATCCTCTAAAGTAGTATCATTTTTGATTTGGTGTTTTTTCAGTATCCTGTATCGGTACAAGCGGATACTGTCGGGTTGAATTCCGAGTATGGAAGCAATCTCTTTTGAAGATAAATTTAACTTTTTCAACACAACATAACGGGTTTCGGCTTCGGAAATCAAAGGGAGTTTTGTTTTCAGACGAGGAATAAAATTTTGGTGTACTTTTTCAAATGCTCTTTTGAACTGTATCCATTTTTCATCGGTAATTATGGCTTGTGACAAAAGGTTGTTCAGGTGGTTAATTCTCTCGATGATTTGTTCGTTTTTTTCGGGATTTTGTTCGATGCGTCTCAACTCTTCTTGATATTGTTGAACTTCATTATTTTTCTCTAAAAATGAAGTTGTGAGTTGATCTAATTTCTGAATAGCGTTATCTAATTCGATTTCTATTTGCTTTTTTTCCAGTTCTAATTTTATTCGTTTTTGGTTGTGCATTATTTTTTGTTTCTGAATAGAAATCATAAAAATGATAACCAATAGAATTACCACAGAAATAGCTCCAATCCACACGATTAAGTTTATTTTTTTTTGATTTTCGATTTCTGCTTTATGACGAAAATATTTTTCTATGTTTTCTTTGTCTTCGTGTTTTTTTATGAGTTCAGCATTCTTGATTTTATGCATTTCATTGGTCAGAGTTAAAGCTGAATCTAAGAGCTGGTAGGCTTTTTGGTATGCTCCTTTTTCGTTTTCGGCATAAGATTTCAAGTAAAAAATCTGTTCGAGATCGTCTATTCCTTTTGTGTTTGGAAAGTTTTCTAAAAGTTTATCTATTTTTTTTATCTCCCTCAAGGCAGTTTCTTGCTGAGCAGTTTCTATGTAGATCAAAGAGAGTAGAATTTGTCTTTTTAGCTGTATGTTTAGGCGTTCCAAATCAATAGGTGTTTGAAAATCTTTCCAATTGAGATAAGATAGAGCTTTATCGTATTCTTTCTTATAAAAGTAGGTCTTTGCCAAGTTGTTCAAAGATACATTTCTCCATATTTCTTGGTTGCTTTTTTCAGTAATCAAATAAATCTGATTGAACATCTCTAAGGCTTCCTCTACCCTATCCTTGGCAAGGCATATCATTCCTTTGGTGTTCATAATATTCAGTGGGAGTTGCGAGTAATAATCGCCTATCGGTGCATTTTGAGCCAAACCGAGATACTCTAAAGCCGTATATTCATACCCGATTAAGTAGTAAATGAATCCAATATTAAACAGTAATTCCTGTTTGTCAGGCAAATCGACATCTGTAAGGTTTTTGATGTACTGATACGAATCCGAAAGGTATTGGATTGCTTTTACGTAATTTTGAGTTTCATAAAAATGATGAAGTCCTATCGCCTGACGTATTCTTGCTTGTAACTGTCCTATACCTGCTTCGTCTGCTTTTTGTTGTAATAGGTCTATTTCTTCAAGGTATTTCGGATAATTTCGTGAAGACAAATAATTATATTTCAAAAAATCTGTTTCTAAAATAAGTTGTATGTCATTTGCTTGTTTAGCTGCCTTGCGTAGTTCAGAAACTTCATTGAAATAAGCTACAGAATCTGCTCGAAGTTCTAAACTGATATAAAACTTACGGTGTATGTAATTGTGCCACTCTTTACGACTTTTGTTTAGAATAGAGTTATATTCTTGTGCTTGGATATTTTGTATAAAAAAAAATGCTGCAAAACAACAAAATATAGGCTGTAAAAAACATTTCATTAAATAGATAACTTTTTTTGCTAATATAATCTAAATTTAGAATAATTAGCTGCAAAGCTAATCGAATTTACGCTCGAATCTACTAAATTTAGAAATTTACGCTATAATATTCAAAGCCTCGATTAATCTATCCACATCTTCTTGAATATTAAAGTGCGAAAACGAAATCCGAATCGAGGGCTTGTTGAGTTGGTCTTTCGGAAGGATTTCTTCTAAAACGTGTGACGGAACAAGGCTTCCAGACTGACAAGCACTTCCTCTAGAAACCGCAATGCCTTTCATATCCAAACTAAACAAAATAGTAGAAGTTACACTTTCCGAAAAAGGAAACTGCACGTTTAAAATGTTATAAATTCCGTTTAAATCTCCGTTTATTTTATAGCCTTTGAAGTTTTGATTGAGTTGCTCGATTAGATAATTTCTTAACAAAAGTATATGCTCTTTTTCTGTCTCTAAATGGTCATACGAAAGTTCCAAAGCTTTGGCAAGCCCTACGATTTGATGGGTTGATTCGGTTCCTGCTCGGATTCCCTTTTCTTGACTTCCTCCAAAAAACAAAGGTTTTAATGGAGTTCCTTTTCGGGCAAAGACAAATCCGATTCCTTTGGGTCCGTGAAATTTATGGGCTGTTCCGATTATAAAATCAACAGGCAGTTTTTGTAAATCCATTCGGATTTTTCCCATCGCCTGAACGGTATCGGAATGAAAATAGGATTTATATTCTCTGCACAACTCCCCTACTTTCTGAATATCTAATATGTTTCCGGTTTCGTTATTAACATACATCAAACTCACTAAAGTTGGTTTCTCGTCTTTCAGAAGTTCTTCCAAGTAATTCAGGTTGATGTTTCCGTTTGGGAGTAAATCTACAAACACTACCTCAACTCCATATTGTTTTTCTAATTCCAAAACCGTATTTAAAACCGCATGATGTTCAATTTTTGAGGTAATAATTCGCTTGACTTTCAGATGTTGTACTGCATTGTGTAAAACCCAATTATTGGCTTCTGTAGCAGACGAAGTAAAGACAACCTCCTGTGAATTGGCATTCAGATATTTGGCAATTTGTTTTCTGGAAGTTTCAATAACGGCCTTTGCACTCCGACCTGTTGAATAGGTCGAAGACGGATTTCCGAACGTATTTTTCAAAACGTCAGTCATCACCTGAATTACTTCATCTCGAAGTTCAGTGGTAGAGGCGTTATCTAAATAGGTTTGTTTCATTTTTTCTTAATTTCTCGCAAAGTCGCAGATTCGCAAAGATTTATTGTATTATTTCACGTTCTGAAAGTAAATATTTTTCACCTTCTAAAATCCAATATTTTTTAATCCAAATATCATTTTGATATTCGTACTCATAATTCTCTTTTTTATGTCTGCTTCTTCCTCCGATTACAATTATAGGATATTTCATTTCGGGATTTGACTCCCTGTTTACTTCAATTACATTTTCATAATCATCATACAAATAACTCTCGATTTCTACTTGTTTTTGATTATCAATAAATGTTGTTTTGGTTTCTTTTGAGACAAGTCCTTTGTCATTATATTCATATTCGTATTTCCAAGCTGTTTTCAGCTCTTCATTATATTCCTTATGAGTTTTAGACTTTAGTTTCTTATTTTCGTCATATTCATAAAATGTAAATTTGTCTTCTGTTAAAAGGTTTTCTGAATTATAAACAGGGTTCGGATTCCGATTACTAATTCTACTGCTCTTTTTATTTGCATTGTAAATAATTTGTAGAAGATTTCCGTTTGAATCAAAAAAATAGTCAGTATATCCTCTTTTAGCACCTTTATAAAATGATTCTTTTCTTACGATTTTCTCACCTTGTAACGTATCTCTTAAAGTATATTCACTTTTCCAATCTTTTTGATTTCTTCCCCAAAAATCTTGTTGGATAATCTTTGAAAAACTCGAAAGTTTTTTAATATCTTCAAGCTCTGTATAAGGTTGAGAGTAAGAAATGATTGATAAAAGAATAAAAAGGATAGTTATGTTTGTTTTCATATTATAAATTCAAGTTATTTGTACTGCTTTTTCATTTTGTCCCAAAGGTTTTCAAACAGTTGATTTTTTGTTAAAATTACGGAAAAAGAATCTCCGTCTTTAAAATCATCTTCCCTTTTATCTACATCACGATATTGCCAATCTGCTCTGTATTTGTAATAAATTTCAACAACAGAATCGACTTCTTCTCCCAAACTATTTAGGGTAACAATTTCTTTAACGCTTCTGTCTGTATTGAATTTTATTATATAAAGTCCAAAATCATTTATAAATTTCTCTTTCGGTAAGGACTTTAAAAAGCTAATCAGGTTTTGATTGTCTTTAGATATAATTCGAGGTAGTTGAAAATTCAAATCATTTGTTTTACTTAAAAGTGATAGAACTTCGATTTTGTCTTTGATATTTTGACTCCAATAATTAAAGCGTTGATTTGACTCTTGAGTGTATTTATTTGGTTCTAAAGTAAAAGAAGCATTACAATCTTCCAAAAAATAAATTCCTTTATCATTTTTAGATGTAAAAATAATCCATTCTGTATTTAATTTAGGTGCAACAGTATGGCATTTTCCACGTTCAATCATTAGAGTTTTTGTCGGATTGCCCTTAAAAACTTCTGTTATTTCTAATGTTATTATTTTGGGTGTTTTTGAATTAGGATAATGTTCATTTTCAGAAATAACTTTTGCTTTAAAGACAGCTTCATACTCCATAAAACTTTCAACAGTATTTCCTCTCGCACAAGTACAGGAATATGATTTTGAAACTGTAAAAATTATAAAAATCAATATAAACTTCTTCATAAGTATAGTTTTAAATAAAGATGACAAAATTTTGTGAAAGGTTGGAATTCATTCGTGATTTTCAATTCGTAATTATATATAAACCTCCAACTCTAAATTAATACAAAAATCCGAACAGCCATAACGGAATTTTGTTTGCAAATCCGTATTCGATTTCGTCTGCAACAATATAGGCGTTTTTGACGGATTTTATTTGTTTGTCCGTTTTGTTTTTACCTCCGACTTCAAAAGTATATTTTTCATCTATCAGAAAATCTCCTTTTTCGGTATAGAGCAAATGGTGTCTGTAACTCAACTGATTGGCAAAAAATGTTTCTCGAAGATTCCCTTCGTTAGCATTTTTTTGAGCCAAAAGATAAGCCAAATTGGTGTTTTCTAACCAGACTTTTGCAGGTTTTTGCAGTTTGGTTATTCCGTGTGTTTCTCTGAACAGATTTCGGATAAGTCCGATTTCGTCCAAATAATGAAAATAGGAAAGCAAAGTTGCTCGGTTGAGGTTTATTTTCTCGCTTAATTTACTGATATTCGGAATAAAAGGAACAGATTCGGCAATGATGACCAACAACTGTTTTATACGTGAAATATAAGCGATTTCGACATTTCGCAAAAGCGGTAATTCTACTTCCAACATCATATTGACCACTTCTCCCAAACGCATCGGATATAAATCGGGTTGCTCCCGGTAAAACGGATAATATCCGTGTTTGAGATAGTTGTCAAAATACTGAAAAGGACGTATTTTTTCGTTGATTTTGGTAGCTTCTGCAAGATGATTATTCAGAATTTGCCCAAGCGAAAGTTTTTCAAAAACCATTCCTGTTTCAACCGAAAGATATTCTCGAAACGAAAATCCCTGCATTGTGTAAATCACAGCTCTACGGCTCAAATCGGCTCTCGCATTGAGGATTTCCAAAAGCGAAGACCCTGTAAAAACGATTTTCAGTAACGGATACGTGTCATAAATATTTTTGAGTTCCTGCGACCAGTTTTCGTATTTGTGAACTTCGTCCAGAAAAAGATATTTTCCTCCTTTTTGCTCAAATTCACTCACCAAATTCAAAAGCGAATGATTGCTAAACCAAACCGAATCCAGGCTCACATACAAAGTTTTATCTAATTCTTCGGAAAGATGAAGTTTGATATATTGCAGTAAAAGTGTGGTTTTCCCAATTCCTCTTGCTCCTCTGATTCCGATGAGTTGTGCATTCCAGTTGATTTCCTCCATTACCGAACGGGTAAAATCAACCGAAACAAATCGTAATCTTTGCTGAAATTGTGCTACTAAATTTTCCATTTTGTTTATTTAAGTAAGCAAAAATAACGCATTTTGTTTATTACAACAAACAATTTTTATTTTTTTTGTTTATTTCAGTAAACAAATTATTCATCTAAATACTTTTACTTACCCGTTGGGTGAAATTAAAAATAGATTGATTTTTCCGTCAGTTCGAGTGATTTTTCGTAGTGAAACGAAGAAAAATTGTATCGAGAACTAAATAAAAATACTTCTCGATACAAAATTCCCTTCACTTCGCTACAGAAATTTCACTCGAAGTGACGATTTGAAGTAATTTCACCCAACGGGTTAAGTAATACTGATAAAGTAATAATCTTTTTCATAAAAACACTTTCAAATTATAGACACAAAAATTCAGCCAAAGGTTGGAATTTAATCGTAATTGACTTCGTCGAACTTACGTTTCGTAATTTTCAATTCGTAATTATATATAAACCTCCAACAATTCTGCATTTCCCTCTAATGTAAACTCGTTCAGAACAGCAGGAAGCAGAATTGTATCTCCTTTTTTAAAGTCGTGTTTTTCGTTGTCGTACAAAACCGAAAAATTCCCTTCCGTACACATATACACACGAAAAGAATCCTGATTTTTCAGCATTTTTATTTTTCCGTTCAAAGGAATAAAATTAACCGAAAAATATTTGTTTTCGACAATAATATTCTCCTGATTTTCTGTTTTAGAATATTCTTTTCGGGTTTGGGTCGGATTGTAATTGATAGCTTCCAAAGCCAAATCCAAATGCAGTTCTCTTGATTTTCCTTTGCTATCGGTTCTACCCCAATCATAAATTCGGTACGTAATATCCGAAGTCTGTTGAATTTCAGCCAAAACGATTTCTTTTCCGATTGCGTGAACCGTTCCTGTTTCCAAGAAGAAAACATCACCTTTTACAGCCTTCTCTTCCTTTAAAATAGAAAGTAATTCTTTATTTTTCAGCTTTTCCAAATACTCTTCAGAGGAAGATTTTTCTCTGAATCCGATAATATTTCGAGAATTTTCATCTGCCTGAATAATGTACCACATTTCGGTTTTTCCGAAAGAGTTATGTCGTTTTTGAGCCAATTCATCATTCGGGTGAACTTGAATCGACAAATCTTCCGAAGCATCTAAAAACTTAAATAAAAGCGGGAATTGCTTTCCGAATTGACGATATATTTTATCGCCTAAAATCTCTTTCGGAAATTTGGCAATAAGGTCTGTAAAAAGTATGTCTTGATATATTCCGTTAGCTATAATACTACTATCATTTTCTACTGTTGAGAGTTCCCAACTTTCTCCGGTTTGCTCTGATTCCAATTCTTTTCCAAACAAGCTCTTCAGCTTGTTTCCTCCCCAGATTCGCTCTTTTAAAATTGGTTTGAATATTAGTGGATAAATCTTCATAGATTTTTGATTGATGATTTACGATTTTTGATTACAGATTTTATGGACTTTATAGCTCAGAGGTCTGCAATCATCAATCTTAAATCAATTTCCTTTGTAGCTTACAAAATTACGAGGTGTTTCGTACAAAACAACTTCTAAATCAAGATTAGAATTAATTTTTGTTCGGATTTTATTCCAGATTACCACCACAATATTTTCGGCTGTTGGGTTTAGGTCTCTAAATTCTTCAACATCGAGATTCAGGTTTTTATGGTCAAAAGAAAGTTCAACCTCCTGATAAATAATGTCTTTCAGTTCTTTTATATCGATCACATAACCTGTTTCGGGGTTAATTGATCCGGTAACACTTACGATGAGTTCGTAGTTATGTCCGTGAAAATTCGGATTATTGCACAATCCGAAAACAGCATCGTTTTGTTCTGCTGTCCAATCTTTGCGATATAATCGGTGTGCTGCATTAAAATGTGCTTTTCTACTTACAGTTACTCGCATAAATTAAATTTTATGTTCTTCTAAATAATGATAAAACTCGTTGAAAATTATCTTAAACCAAGCTGTATAAATATCGGGGTTTTGCTGAATATCCTTTCGTACCTCATCAATATTCATCCACTTCCAAGTCTCAACTTCATCAGAATTTATGATAGGTTCTTTGCTGTAATAACCAATCATCACGTGGTCGAGTTCGTGTTCAGTGAGTCCGTTATCAAAAGGAGCTTTATAAATAAAGGAAAAAAGTTCTTTTAGCTCGGTTATAAATCCCATTTCTTCCTGCAAACGCCTGTTTCCTGCTTGGATATTACTTTCACCATCTCTTTGGTGTGAACAACAAGTATTTGTCCAAAGCAAAGGCGAATGGTATTTGTGAACTGCTCTTTGTTGCAACATCAATTCGTTTTTATCATTCAAAATAAAAACCGAAAAAGCCCTATGCAATACTGCTTTTTGGTGAGCTTCTAACTTGGGCATCAGCCCTATTTTTTCGTTATTTTCGTTTACTAAAACGACTAACTCTTCTTTTTCCAACATATAAAATTTAAATTACTCGACTTACGGTAAGTCCGTCTCTGATAGGTAATAAAATGGTTTCTACCTTATTGCTTTGCTTTAATAACCGGTTGTATTCTACTAAAATTTGTGTGGGTTTGTCATTCTTTTTGACCTCTTCTAAAACTTTTCCACTCCACAAAACATTGTCTGAAAGAATAATTCCACCTTTGTTCATCTTTGGCAAAATTACATCAAAATAGTTGATATAATTTTCTTTGTCTGCATCAATAAATACTAAATCATATTTTTTGTCTAAAGTAAAAATAATATCAAGTGCATTGCCTAAATGTTGGGTAATCTGTTTTCCGTAGCTCGATTTGTCAAAATATTTTCGTTGAAAATCATACAGTTCTTCGTTGTTGTCTATGGTGTCTATGCTTCCGTTTTCTGGCAGACCTTCTGCCAAACACAATGTAGCATAACCTGTGTAAGTTCCTATTTCTAAGATATTTTCCGGACGTACCAATTTAGAAATCATACTCAAAACCCTTCCTTGAAAATGTCCGCTTAACATTCTGGCTTTTAGTATTTTTTGATGCGTTTCGCGATTCAATTCAGCCAATAGTTTTGGTTCGTCTTCCGAATGCAAAGCCACGTAATTTTCTAACTCTTCTGAAATAAAGTGCATGGATTTTATTTTTAACTACAAATATACGTTTTTTAGTTGGTACAGCTTTTTGAAATTTATTTCGCTGGAAATTGTACAATATTTCAATATTTGACACCGACCTAAAAGCTCAACAATCAGTTTTCTTTTTCTTTTATGCTTGCAAATAACTTACTTTTGCAAAATATAATCAATAATGGAAGAACAGAATCCATATCAACTCGGAAAAATTTTACTCATTGACAAACCGCTTACGTGGAGTTCGTTTCAGGCTGTCAATAAAATAAAGTACACTTTAAAACGAAAACACAATCTTCCGAAGTCTTTTAAAATCGGACATGCAGGAACACTCGATCCTCTTGCTACAGGGCTTTTGATCATCTGCACCGGAAAATTCACTAAAAAAATTCCCGAACTACAAGGAATGACCAAAGAATATACGGGAACTTTTTGTTTAGGAGCGACTACCCCTTCTTATGATTTAGAAACCGAGATTGATAATACTTACCCTACAAAACATCTAACCGAAGAACTCATCTATAATACCGCAAAGCAATTTATAGGAGAAATAGAACAGAAACCTCCCATTTTTTCTGCCATCAAAAAAGACGGCAAACGCTTGTACGAACACGCTCGAAAAGGCGAAGAAGTTGAAATTACAGCCCGAAAAGTTGTCATTCATGAATTTGAAATTACCAAGATTGCTCTTCCCGAAATCAACTTTAGGGTAGTATGCAGCAAAGGAACCTATATTCGCTCTCTTGCTTATGATTTTGGGCTGACTCTGAATTCGGGAGCTTACTTATCTGTGCTCCGAAGAACCAAAATTGGAGAATTTTCGGTTGAAAATGCTGTGAAAATTGATACTTTTGAAGGATAGTACACAACTAAAAAGCTCTATACGTTACAATCTTAATCGGAAATTTCTTACTTTTACGACTTAAATTCAAAACTATGGCTTCATCATACGAAAAATATCAAAAGAGAAGACTGATTTCTTCCTATTTTTCAGTGGTTTTAAGTATATTTTTAGTTCTTTTTCTCTTAGGTAGTTTAGGGCTTTTTGTAATTAATTCGAAGAAACTTTCAGATAATTTTAAACAAGAAATCCCGATGACTATCTTCTTTGACAAAGATGCCAAAAAGGAATCTGTCGAGCAATTTGGAGCATTCATCAAAAACAAAAGCTACATAAACACTGCTGTTTATATCACAAAAGAAGCAGCAGCCCGGCAACATCAAAGAGATTTAGGAGAAGATTTTGTAGAGCATTTAGGAGCTAATCCTCTTTCGGATTCGTATGATATTCGCCTCAAAGCCGATTATGTAGTTGCAGATAGTCTTAGCAAAATTGTTAATGAACTCAAAACCCAAAACCAAGTAAAAAGTGTAAACTACGATAACATTTTGGTTGATATGGTTAATGATAATATTAAAAAAATCAGCTTTTGGATGCTTGTCATTTCAGGATTTTTCTGTCTGATTGCCGTTTTACTCATCAACAGTTCTCTAAGGCTTTCTATTTATTCTAATCGTTTTATTATCAAAACAATGCAAATGGTTGGAGCTACAAAATCATTTATCCGACGACCGTTTGTGTGGCGAAATATTAAACTCGGAATCATCGGAGCTGTTTTAGTAATGATTGCCCTTTATACCGGATTACATTACATCGACAAACACTTTCCGAAATTCGGATTGGCAACTGATTACCTTTCTATCGGAATCGTGTTCGGAGGAGTGTTGCTATTCGGAATTCTTATTACTTGGATAAGTACATTTTTTGCTACACAACGATTCTTAAACCTAAGAACAGACGATTTGTATTGATTAAAAACTAAAAACAACCATGAAAAACGAAATTTTATTTACTAAAACCAACTATAAAATCCTCCTTATCGGAATTGCCGTAATCGCTCTTGGATTTATTTTGATGATTGGAGGAGGAAATGACGATCCGAACGAATTTAGCGAAGCTATTTTTAGCTTTAGAAGAATCCATTTAGCTCCTGCTTTGGTACTTTTGGGAATGGGAATTTCGTTTTATTCTATTTTTAAAAAGGAAGATAAATAATGAGCGAAATAATCAAAGCCCTTATTGTAGGAATTGTCCAAGGACTTACCGAATTTTTACCTGTTTCCTCAAGCGGACATATCGTAATTGCACAAGAAATTTTAGGTTTAGAAAACAGCGAACAAGAAAACCTGATTTTTGCCATTGTTTTGCATTTTGCAACAGCTCTGAGTACAATTGTTGTGTTCAGAAAAGATATATTACAGATTTTTAACGGACTTTTTCAGTTCAAATGGAATGAGGAATTTCGCTTTGCTTTAAAAATTATCTTGTCGATGATTCCTGCTGCACTTGTTGGTGTTTTACTCAAAGACACCCTCGAAGAATTATTCTCTAACCTAAGACTTGTCGGATTTATGTTGCTGGTTACTGCTATCTTGTTATTTATTGCAGACCGAGCCAGAAACACCGGAAAAGACATCAGTTTTAGAGATTCATTCATCATCGGAATCGCACAAGCTTTCGCAGCACTTCTTCCGGGAATATCTCGTTCGGGTTCAACTATTTCGACTTCAATTCTGCTTGGAGATGACAAATCAAAAGCTGCAAGATTTTCGTTTTTAATGGTGCTTCCCTTGATTTTGGGAGCGACAGCCAAAATGTATCTTGATGCCAATTCAGAAGGAACAACCACAAATTTTAACTTTGAGTTTTTACCTCTTTTCGTAGGTTTTTTAGCAGCTTTCGTATCAGGTGTGTTCGCTTGTAAATGGATGATTGAGTTCGTTAAAAAAGCTAAACTAAAATACTTTTCGATGTATTGCTCTCTTGTTGGGCTGTTTGTAATTGTTTATACTTTTATTTAGGAATATTAGGTAGTTTCACTTCGTTTATAAAAAACATTTCCTTTACCTCTCTCCTAAAAAAAATAAATTTTAAATTTTTATATTCGGAATTTATCTATATTTGAGGGAAGTAAAAATCTTTAATTTTTTTAGCTTTTGAACGAAAGAACAATAGAACTTACTAATATCGCTCCTGCTGAGTTTTGGGGCACACAAGAAGCCCATCTCGAAACCTTAAAAAAACTCTATCCGAAACTCAAAATTGTAGTTCGTGGAAATCTTGTAAAGGCTTTCGGAGAACAGGAAATCTTAGATGAATTTGAAAAACAATTAGGCAGACTTGTAGCTTATTTTGCAAAATACAACCGCATTGACGATAATGTCATCGAACGCATTATACAAAGCAGCGAACAAGACGATAAAAAATTCAATAAATCAGACGACACACTCGTACACGGAGTAGGAGGAAGACTCGTTAAAGCTCTCACTCCGAATCAACAAAAATTAGTTGATTTAATTGAGAAAAACGATATGGTTTTTGCTGTCGGACCGGCAGGAACAGGAAAAACCTATACAGGCGTAGCGATGGCTGTAAAAGCGTTAAAAGAAAAGCAGGTCAAGCGAATTATTCTTACTCGTCCTGCCGTAGAGGCTGGAGAAAATCTCGGTTTTTTGCCCGGAGATATGAAAGAAAAACTCGACCCGTATATGCAACCGCTTTATGATGCTCTTCGAGATATGATTCCCTTTGAAAAATTGGACGACTATATACTGAAAGGAATTATCCAAATTGCTCCACTTGCTTTTATGAGGGGACGAACACTCGATAATGCTTTTGTAATTCTTGACGAAGCTCAAAACACTACTCACTCGCAAATGAAAATGTTTTTGACTCGTATGGGAAAAAATGCCAAATTTATGATTACAGGCGATCCCGGACAAGTTGATTTACCACGAAGAACCATCTCCGGACTTAAAGAAGCTCTTTTGATTCTGAAAGATGTCGAGGGAGTCGGAATCATATTTTTAGACGATAAAGATGTTGTTCGCCACAAGTTGGTTAAACGAATCATAGCCGCTTACAAAAACATTGAAAATCAAGACTAAAAACACACGTATTAAATTTTTAGCTGTACCGGATTGTCGATTATAACAAAAGGCAAAAAGCATTTGAAGTGATTTCATAGTTTTTTTAAGATATACTTCTTATCTCAAACTAAAATAATACCTTCGCACCTGCGTTATGGATATAGTATTTTGTCAGATTTTTATTGATGATTAAAAAACCGCTTTTTATTTTTTTTCTGCTTTGTAATCTCTGGGGATTTGGTCAGGTTGGAGGGCAGTCTGTCTATCAGTTTATGAATATGATGACTTCTCCGAGGCAAGCTGCATTAGGAGGGAAAGTGATTACTATTTATGATTATGACGTAAATCAAGCCATTTTTAATCCGGCTACCATCAATCCGGATATGGACAACCAACTTGCTGCCAATTACGGAAATTATTTTGGGGAAGTCAGCTACGGAACAGGAGCTTATGCTTATACTTGGGATAGGCATGTGCAGACCTTTCACGCAGGTGTAAGTTATGTGAATTACGGAAATTTTGAAGGACGTGATGAATACGGAAATCTCACAGGAGATTTTACCGGAAGCGAAGCAGCTCTTTCGTTCGGATATGCTTACAACATTCCTTGGACAGATATATATTTAGGTACAAACCTAAAACTTATTTCATCGACTCTCGAAAGTTATCATTCTTTTGGTGCAGCTATTGATGTAGGAGCTATTTATATTGATGAAGACAACGATATAAATATTGCTCTTGCCATCAGAAATGTAGGGATGCAGATTACGACTTATGCAGGAACAAATGAAAAACTTCCTTTAGAAATTATTGCGGGAATTTCTCAAGAATTAGACCACGTCCCGATAAGATGGCATCTTACTTTAGAGAATCTTCAGCAATGGAACGTAGCTTTTTCAAATCCTGTTCATTCAGAACAAGGATTTGACGGAGGCGTTTCGGAAGACAAACCCTCGTTTATTAATAATGCTCTTCGACATGTAATTTTTGGAGTGGAACTTTTTCCTCAAAAGAGTTTTAATATACGTTTGGGATATAATTTCAGAAGAAGTCAGGAGCTTGTAATGGAAGACCAACGCACCTTTGCAGGACTTTCGGCAGGAATCGGATTAAAAATGGGAAACCTTAGATTTAATTATTCGTATTCCCGTTTTACATTAGCAGGAAATACCAGCTTGTTTGGGCTGATGATAAATCTGCAGTGATGTTGGTGCTGTTTGTTTCACGTTTGTCTTCACAATATACATTATCAGTTTTACATAACTTTGTAACCTCGTAACTCTATAACCTCAAAAATGACTAAAAAAATTACCATTGCCATAGACGGATTTTCTTCAACGGGAAAAAGTACCATTGCCAAACAATTAGCCACACATCTTGGATATATCTATGTGGATACGGGAGCAATGTACAGAGCGGTAGCCTTTTTTGCAATGAAGGAAGGAATGATAAACAAAAATTATTTTGATGTGGAAAAACTAATAAAAAATCTTGACCAAATTAATATAAGTTTCCACTACAACCCGAGTTTAGGATACTCCGAAACCTACTTGAACGGAGAAAACATAGAAAAACAAATTCGCTCCATCAAAGTTTCGCAATATGTGAGTAAAGTAGCAGAAATATCTGAAGTAAGATCAAAACTGGTTCAACAACAACAGAAAATGGGAACAAATAAAGGCATCGTAATGGACGGAAGAGACATAGGAACGGTTGTTTTCCCCGATGCAGAATTAAAACTGTTTGTTACTGCCGACCCAAAAATAAGAGCACAACGAAGATACGATGAACTCGTTGCTAAAGGAAACCCAGTAACTTTTGACGAAGTATTGAATAACGTAACCCAGCGAGATTACATTGATACGCACCGAGAAGACTCTCCGCTTCGAAAAGCTGATGACGCTATCGAAATCGATAATTCAGAACTTACTAAAGAGGAACAATTTGATAAAATACTGAAGCTCGTTAATAGCCATATATAATTGATTTTTGTTAAGTTGTGAAAAAAGAATACAATCAAAATCAATTTCTGACTTATTTTCCCGAAGAACAAATTAGGGGGATTGACTTGCCTAAAAAGTTTACTTTTCCGTTTTATTACCAGCCGCACCAGCTTACTAAAGTTGCCGTAAAAGAATTACAAGAATATTTAGAAACCCAAGCGAATTTAGAACATAATTTTGGTCTAAATCCTGAGCAAAATGGACTTGTCATCGGGAAGATGTTCGGAGTTTTGGTCGTACAGGACAAAGCTGGAAAATTAGGTTATCTATCTGCTTTTTCGGGTAAATTGGCAGGAACAAATAATCATCAAAAATTCGTCCCTCCTGTTTTTGATATGCTTACCGAAAACAGCTTTTTCTTAAGGGAAGAAGAAATCCTGAATCGCATCAACAAGCAAATCGAAATAATAGAAACAAATCAAGAATATATAAATCTAAAATCGGATTTTAAAAAAGCTCTGACCGATTCTCAGGAAGAAATTACAACATTCAAAAAGCAACTCAAACAAAACAAAACCGAAAGAAAACAACTCAGAGAAGCCAATAAAAATTATTTGTCGGAAACGGGATATCAAAGCTTTGAAGACGATTTAATCAAACAAAGTTTAAGAGACAAATACGAACTTCGGGTATTAGAGAATCGTTGGAAACAAGCGTTAGAAGATTTAAAATTGAAAATTGAATTCTACGAAAATCAAATTGAGAATCTGAAAAAAGAACGAAAAGAAAAGTCCGCCTTATTACAGCAACAACTCTTTGAGCAATATTCATTTTTGAACCAATACGGAAAAACGAAAAGTTTGGGAGCAATTTTTAGTCAGACCGTTTTCGGAAAACCGCCTGCTGGTGCCGGGGAATGTGCCACTCCAAAGTTATTGCATTATGCCTTTGCTAATAATTTGAAACCTTTGGCAATGGCTGAGTTTTGGTGGGGAACTTCTCCTAAATCGGAAATTCGAAAACATAGGCAGTTTTATCCTGCCTGTACAGGAAAATGCGAACCTATTTTGAAACACATGTTAGATGGGATAGAAACCGAAGAAAATCCGTTTTTGAAAAATTTTGCAGCAAACAAAAAGCTCAAAATAATTTATGAAGATGATTGCTTGGTTGTGGTAAACAAACCCTTCAATTTGCTTTCGGTTGAGGGAATTAATGTTAAAGATTCTGTTTACACCAGATTGAAAATCATTTTGAAAACAGAACCACTGATGGTTCATCGCCTGGATATGGCAACTTCCGGTCTTTTGGTTGTAGCCAAAACCAAAGAAGCTCATAAGCTCATTCAAAAACAATTCTTGAAACGTACCGTTAAAAAAAGATATACTGCTTTGCTCAATGGTACTGTAGAAAATGACAAAGGAAAAATCAATCTTCCGTTACGAGGCGATTTGGACGACCGACCAAGACAATTAGTTTGTTTCGAATTCGGAAAAAAAGCAATTACTGAGTATGAAATTATCGAGCGAAAAAACAATATTACTAAAGTCTATTTTTATCCGATAACCGGACGTACACATCAACTTCGAATGCACGCTTCTCACCCATCAGGACTTAATGCTCCAATTGTTGGTGATGATTTATACGGAACTTCATCAGACAGGTTGTATCTCCACGCTTCGCATTTAGAGTTCATCCATCCGAAAACCAAAGAAGTAATGCGATTTGAGTCTAAAGAAGAGTTTTAGTAAAGATTAGTGATTTATCTCTATTTCTTGCTTCGGATTGTGTTTGTATTTAAACAAGATGGCAAACATAATGGTTACAACCAAAGCATATCCTGCAAAAATATACCAAGAGGTCTGCCAACCTGTGAGTTGAGCTTCTGCAGTTTGGTGAGTATATACAAAATAATTTACCACTTGTTGTGCCCCGAGCATTCCGATAGTAGCTCCGAAGCCGTTTGTCATCATCATAAAAACTCCCTGAGCCGAAGAACGAATATTCTTGTTAGTTTCTTGATCAACGAATAAAGAACCGGATACATTAAAGAAATCGAAGGCAATTCCGTACACAATCATTGACAAAGTAAACATCCAAACTCCACTTCCGGGATCTCCCGTTGCAAACAATCCGAAACGCAAAACCCAGGCTACCATTGCCATCAACATCACTTTTTTGATTCCGAACCTCTTTAAAAAGTAAGGAATAAGCAGGATACAAAGTGTTTCAGAAATTTGAGAAAGCGAAATAAGAGCATTGGCATTATTAGCTCCCCAAGTGTTGGTAAATTCGGGAATTTCTTTGAAACTCGCTATAAACGGATTGGCATAACCATTCGTTATCTGTAAGGATACTCCCAAAAACATTGAAAAAATGAAGAAAATTGCCATTCTTCTGTCTTTGAACAAGGCAAAGGCTTTCAGCCCTAAAGCATCAGAAAGCGTCTTCTTTTCTTCGCCTTTATTAATAGGGCAATGAGGTAAGGAAAAACTGTACAGAAACAGGATAACTCCTAAAGCTCCAGACACGTAAAACTGAGCATAACTATTTTGAAAACTCGGAAAACCTATTTCGTTAGAAAAATTAAACCCTAAGACTCCTTCTTTGATTCCTGTGAAGTTCACAAACAACATTGCACAAATGAAACCTACTGTTCCCAGTGTTCTGATTGGAGGAAAGGCTTTGATTGTGTCATAATTATTATTAGTCAATAATGTATAAGATACTGAATTTGAAAGAGCAATTGTTGGCATATAAAAAGCAACACTACAAGAATACAGAAAAAATAAGGTCGAAAACTCAGCTTCTGCCCCCATTATCATTCCGTAGTATCCTGCTGCAATGATGAATCCTGCTGCCAATCCGTGACAATATCCAAAAAGCCTTTGAACAGGAATCCAACGATCTGCTATAATTCCCATAACGGCAGGAAGGATAATAGAGACTATTCCTTGCATTGCATAGAAAAGCCCAATTTTAGAAGCCATTCCGATAGATGCCAGGTAATTTCCCATTGAGGTAAGATAAGCTCCCCACACAGCAAATTGCAGGAAACTCATTATTGTAAGGCGAGTTTTTATAGTCATATTATTTCTTTCAGGGTTAAAGTTCAGGACTCAGGTAGCCTCTATTCAAAAGAAAAAAAATTGAAGAGGAGTTTAGTATTGTTCACTCTCGTTCGGAAAATTTACGGCTTTCACATCAGATACGTATTGTCCGATAGCTGCGGTCATTTGTTCATACAGGTTCAAATAACGCCTTAAAAATCTTGGATTAAACTCATGGTTCATTCCTAACATATCGTGAATAACCAGAACTTGCCCGTCCACTCCGTTTCCTGCTCCGATTCCGATAACGGGTATAGAAATGCTTTGGGCTACCTTACGGGCTAATTGAGCAGGAATTTTTTCTAACACTACAGAAAAACAACCTATTTTCTGAAGCATTTTAGCATCTTCAATAAGTCGGTTTGCCTCTTCTTCTTCTTTGGCTCTAACGGTATAAGTTCCGAATTTATAGATAGACTGTGGGGTAAGTCCCAGATGTCCCATTACAGGAATTCCTGCATTGAGTATTTTTTTGATACTTTCTTTGATTTCACTTCCTCCTTCGAGTTTGACGGCATGTCCCCCACTCTCTTTCATAATTCGAATTGCCGAACGAAGAGCTTCTTTAGAATCCGATTGGTAACTTCCGAAAGGCAAATCAACCACAATCAAAGCTCTTTTTGTAGCTCTGACCACACTCGAAGCGTGATAAATCATTTGATCTAATGTGATTGGCAAAGTGGTTTCGTGTCCTGCCATTACGTTACTGGCAGAATCTCCAACCAAAATCACGTCTACTCCTGCTTCGTCAACGATACGAGCCATAGTATAATCATAGGCCGTCAACATGGATATTTTTTCTCCGTTCTGTTTCATTTCGAATAGCGAACGGGTGGTTATTCTCTTATAATCTTTTTTTGCTACAGACATTATGTTCCTTTTAGTTTAGGCTAACAAAAGTATAAAAACTTTGGCAAGAATTAAATTATTGACGAAATTCTTCTGGTCTTGTCTTATTTTTTGATAGTCTATAGCCATAAGGGGTTAGTATTTTATAAACTTTTTCTCCATAAAAAAACTTTTTCTCCAAAGAACAATATCCTTGAAGAAAAAGTCACATAAACTCAAAAACTCTCTAACTTAATAGAGTCCTACATTTACTACAAACTAAAACTATGAAAACTATATGCGTTTGAATTCTAAGATAAACCCTTGACCATTTAGTTCTTTAATTTTTAAGGTCGTATTGTTGAGCGTTAGAATTTCGAATTCGTTTGTACCATCTTCGTCGCTCAAGGTAAGTATATTACCGGATTTGTCCCAAGTCCCTCCTTCGCCTCCTTCTTCAAGCTGGCAATTTTGGTCATAGTAATAACTTCTTCCGGTACCGTTACTAAGAAACTCAATATAGTCTTTTTTGGTAGGACAATCATGTTCATACGGCAATAATATTTCTTCTCCTCCTAGGATTCCTCCTGCTTTTTCATGTTGCCATTTACCTACAATATTAGAGGATGACGAAGAGTCACTGTCATCACTACTACAGGAAACAAAGCTCATTACAGAAGCCGTAAACATAAATAACATTAGTATTGTCTTTCTCATGATTTTTAAAAGTATTGATTACACATAAATTATCAATGCATAGCAGGCCTGTTATCCATTTTGGGCAAAGATATCCCACTAACTCATAGCAATCAATACCCAAAAAGTAGTATTTTTCACTTAATCAATATTTACCTCTCAAATATAACGATTGAAAAATATTAATAAGAAAACTGTCTAAAACACCAACGTTACATATTCTGAAATTTCTCAGAATCGTCTAAGCTGAATTTGTTTCAGCTTAATCGTTAGGTTTTAGACAGTATCTTTTTATTTCCTATTAGGCTTGTCCTGCCGGACCGAAATTAAGAGGAATCGAAGGGTTTTCAGATTCTTTAATTTCTCCGTAAGTATTTTCAAATCGTTGCACGTTTTCGCCTAATGCTTTTAACAAACGTTTTGCGTGCTGTGGAGTTAAAATAACTCTCGATTTTACTCGTGCCTTTGGTGTCCCCGGCATTATACTGACAAAGTCTATTACAAATTCAGAAGCCGAATGATTAATGATAGCCAAATTGGAGTAAACTCCGTCGGCTGTCTTTTCGTCCAACTCTATGTTGATTTGTTGTTGTTTATTATTATCACTCATAATCTGAATTATTAAAATGCTTTAGAGGCAATTAGTTCTTCGTATTCGTCTTTAGAACCTACAATGATATCATTGTATTCTCTCATACCTGTTCCTGCAGGAATCTTATGCCCTACAATAACATTTTCTTTTAATCCTTCGAGTGTATCAATCTTACCTGCCACGGCAGCCTCATTCAATACTTTTGTCGTTTCTTGGAACGATGCAGCAGATATGAACGATTTTGTTTGAAGCGAAGCTCTTGTAATACCCTGAAGAATAGGAGTTGCTGTAGCAGGAATAACATCACGTGCCACAACTACATTTTTGTCGTTGCGTTTCAGCAATGAATTCTCATCACGCAAAACTCTTACTGATACAATTTGTCCCGGTTTTAGGTTTTCGGAATCTCCTGCATCCTCAATAACTTTCATTCCGTAAAGTTTATCATTTTCGTAAATAAAGTCTTTGGTATGAATTAATTGCTCTTCCAAGAACAAGGTGTCTCCCGGATCAAGAATTTGTACCTTACGCATCATCTGACGAATGATAACCTCAAAGTGCTTATCATTGATTTTTACTCCTTGCAGACGATATACATCTTGAATTTCGTTTACCAGATACTGTTGCACAGCACTTGGTCCTTGAATTCTCAAAATATCTTCGGGAGTAATAGCTCCGTCCGAAAGTGGCATACCTGCTCTTACGTAATCGTTTTCCTGAACTAATATCTGATTAGATAACTTTACCAAATATTTTTTTACTTCTCCAAAACGAGATTCAATAATAATTTCACGATTACCACGTTTGATTTTACCGAACGATACTACTCCGTCAATTTCAGAAACCACAGCCGGATTTGATGGGTTACGAGCTTCTAAAAGCTCTGTAATTCTCGGTAAACCTCCTGTAATATCTCCTGTTTTTGCAGAACGTCTCGGGATTTTCACCAAAATTTTTCCTGCCTTAATTTTCTCTCCATCATTTACCATAAGGTGGGCTCCTACCGGTAAGTTATATGAACGAATAAGCTCTCCGTCTTTTCCGTAAATATGTAGCGTTGGAATCAGTTTTTTGTTTCTCGCTTCTGAAATTACTTTTTCTTGGAAACCGGTTTGTTCGTCAATTTCAACTTGGAATGTTTGTCCTTGTTCGATATCTTCGTATTCAACTTTTCCGGTAAATTCAGAAATGATAACTCCATTATACGGATCCCATTTACAGATAGCTGTACCTTTGTCCACCACATCTCCGTCTTTTACGAAGATCGTTGCTCCGTAAGGAATATGGTGTGTATTTAGGGTAATTCCTGTGTTTACATCAATCAATTTAAGTTCTGTAGAACGAGAGATAACAATATCCACTGTTTTTCCTTCGCTATCTTCACCTTTTACGGTTCTTAGCTCTTCCATTTCAAGACGTCCGCTGAACTTCGTTACGATATTTGACTCTTCAGAAATTCCTCCTGCAACTCCTCCTACGTGGAATGTACGAAGTGTAAGCTGAGTACCCGGCTCTCCAATTGACTGAGCAGCAACTACTCCTACCGCCTCTCCAATTTGAGCCATTTTTCCTGTTGCCAAATTTCGTCCGTAACATTTAACACAAATTCCCTTATGAGATTCGCAAGCAAGTGCAGAACGCACTTCGATTCTCTCAAGAGGAGATGCAGCGATAGCTTTCAGGTGTTTTTCGCTAATTTGTTCTCCACTCGCAACGATAACTTCGGAAGTAAGCGGATTAATTACATCATTAAGAGCCACACGTCCTACTACTCTTTCTCCAAGGCTCTCTACAACCTCTTCGTTCTTTTTAAGAGCGGTAACTTCTACTCCTCTGAGTGTTCCACAGTCTTCTTCGTTTACGATAACATCTTGAGCTACATCGTGAAGTCTTCTGGTCAAATATCCGGCATCAGCTGTTTTAAGAGCCGTATCAGCAAGTCCTTTACGAGCACCGTGGGTAGAAATAAAGTATTCCAAAATCGAAAGCCCTTCTTTAAAGTTAGAAAGAATCGGGTTTTCTATAATCTCTCCACCTCCTGCAGTCGATTTTTTAGGTTTAGCCATCAAACCACGCATACCTGTAAGCTGACGAATCTGTTCTTTAGATCCCCTTGCTCCAGAATCAAGCATCATATACACAGAGTTGAAACCTTGTTGGTCTTCTCTAATGTTTTTCATCGCTAATTCAGTAAGCAAAGCGTTGGTTGAAGTCCAAACGTCAATTACCTGATTATATCTTTCGTTGTTGGTAATAAGCCCCATATTATAGTTCATCGTAATATCTTCAACCTGCTCATTTGCACTAACAATAAGGTCTTCTTTCTTTTCAGGAATAATAATATCTCCTAAGCTAAATGAAAGTCCTCCTTTGAATGCAAATTTATATCCCATATCCTTAATATCGTCAAGGAATGCTGATGTAGTTGGAACATCGGTTACAGCCAAAATTTTTCCGATAATATCACGAAGCGATTTCTTTGTCAATACTTCGTTGATATATCCTGCTGCTTCAGGTACTACTTCGTTAAATAGCACTCTTCCGGCAGTAGTTGAGATGATTTTATATACTAATTCTCCGTTTTCGTTAAAGTCTTTAGCTCTAATTTTAACCGGTGCATTGAGTTCTAATCTTCCTTCGTTTAGTGCAATATTAACTTCTTCTGCAGAGTAAAAAGTAAGCCCTTCTCCCAATACTTTATACGCATCGGTTGATTTTCTTTCTTTAGTCATATAATATAGCCCGAGAACCATATCCTGAGAAGGTACTGTAATAGGAGCACCGTTAGCAGGATTCAGAATATTATGAGACGCCAACATCAATAGTTGTGCTTCCAAAATAGCTTCCGGTCCTAATGGCAAGTGAACAGCCATCTGGTCACCATCGAAATCCGCATTAAAAGCCGTACACACAAGTGGGTGCAACTGAATTGCTTTTCCTTCTATAAGTTTTGGCTGAAAAGCCTGAATACCCAGTCTGTGAAGCGTTGGAGCACGGTTTAGCAGTACCGGATGTCCTTTGATTACGTTTTCAAGAATATCCCATACTACAGGTTCTTTTCTATCGATAATTTTTTTGGCAGATTTAACTGTTTTTACGATTCCTCTTTCAATAAGTTTACGGATAACAAACGGTTTGTAAAGTTCCGCAGCCATATCTTTGGGAAGGCCACACTCATATAGTTTCATTTCCGGTCCGACAACAATTACCGAACGAGCCGAGTAATCCACACGTTTTCCGAGTAAGTTTTGGCGGAAACGTCCTTGTTTTCCTTTTAATGAATCAGAAAGTGATTTAAGCGGTCTGTTTGATTCTGTTTTAACAGCTGATGCTTTACGAGTATTATCGAAAAGTGAATCAACCGCTTCCTGTAACATACGTTTTTCATTACGAAGAATAACCTCAGGAGCTTTAATCTCCATCAATCTTTTCAAACGGTTATTACGTATGATTACTCTACGGTACAAATCATTCAAATCCGATGTTGCAAAACGTCCTCCGTCAAGCGGAACAAGCGGACGCAACTCAGGTGGAATAACCGGGATTACTTTTAGAATCATCCATTCCGGTAAATTTTCTCTGTTGAGGTTTGCCTCTCTGAACGACTCTACAACATTCAAACGCTTAAGGGCTTCTGTTTTACGTTGTTTAGAAGTTTCATTATTGGCAGCATGACGCAACTGATACGAAAGTTCATCTAGGTCAGTTCTTGCCAACAAATCCATAATACATTCTGCACCCATTTTAGCGATGAACTTGTTTGGGTCTGTATCATCAAGATATTGGTTTTCCATCGGAAGGGTATCCAAAATATTCAGATATTCTTCTTCGGTTAGGAAATCTAATTTGTTTAATGGTTCTCCTTCTATATTTTTAGCTATACCGGGCTGAATTACTACATATCTTTCGTAGTAGATAATCATGTCTAATTTTTTAGAAGGAAGCCCCAATAAGTACCCAATTTTGTTAGGAAGCGACCGGAAATACCAGATATGAGCAATAGGCACCACCAAATTGATGTGTCCTACTCTATCTCTACGTACTTTTTTCTCGGTTACCTCAACACCACAACGGTCACAAACAATTCCTTTGTAGCGAATTCTTTTATATTTTCCACAAGCACACTCATAGTCTTTTACAGGACCAAAGATTCGTTCGCAAAACAAACCGTCTCTTTCGGGTTTGTGAGTACGATAGTTAATCGTTTCAGGTTTCAGAACTTCTCCTCTGGATTCAGCCAAAATAGACTCTGGAGAAGCCAATCCGATAGAGATTTTATCAAATCTCTTGATTGTATTTTTATCTTTATTTCTGTTTGTTGTCATAATAACTTTTTGTTTAAGGTTTAAGGCTTAAAGCTTAAGATTCAAATTACTTTGGTCTTAAACTTTAAACTTCAAACTATAAATTATTCTTCTAAACGAATATCTAATCCAAGACCTTTGAGTTCGTGCATCAATACATTAAACGACTCCGGCAATCCTGGTTCAGGCATAGTTTCTCCCTTAACGATTGCCTCGTAAGTTTTAGCTCTACCAATAACGTCATCAGACTTCACGGTTAAGATTTCTCTCAATGTACTTGAAGCCCCATAAGCCTCAAGAGCCCAAACCTCCATCTCTCCAAAACGCTGTCCTCCGAATTGAGCTTTACCTCCAAGCGGCTGTTGCGTAATCAGTGAGTATGGACCGATAGAACGTGCGTGCATTTTATCATCTACCATGTGACCTAATTTCAACATATAGATAACTCCAACGGTTGCTGGTTGGTGGAAACGCTCTCCAGTTCCTCCGTCGTACAAATAAGTATGTCCGAATCTTGGAATTCCTGCCTCGTCTGTAAGGTCATTGATTTGATCCAACGAAGCTCCATCAAAAATTGGAGTAGCAAAGTTTCTGTTTAACTTTTGTCCTGCCCATCCTAACACAGTCTCATAAATCTGACCGATGTTCATACGCGAAGGTACTCCAAGCGGATTCAAAACGATATCAACCGGAGTTCCATCTTCCAAGAAAGGCATATCTTCGTGACGAACAATACGAGCCACAATACCTTTGTTTCCGTGGCGTCCTGCCATCTTATCTCCTACTTTCAATTTACGTTTTTTGGCGATATAAACTTTGGCCAGCTTCAAGATTCCTGACGGAAGTTCATCTCCTACGGTAATTGTAAATTTCTCTCTACGCAATGCTCCTTGAAGGTCGTTCAATTTGATTTTATAATTATGAATCAAATCGGTAACCATATCGTTGGTTTCTACATCTGCTGTCCATGTTCCTTTGGTCAGGTGTGCAAAATCTTCAACGGCCGTAAGCATTTTTAGTGTAAATTTCTTTCCTTTTGGAAGAATTTCTTCTCCTAAATCATTCATTACTCCTTGAGAAGTTTTTCCGTTTACGATAGCAAATAGTTTATCGATAAGTGTATTTCTCAATTCGTTGAATTTCACAAGGAAATCAGCTTCTAACTTATCGATATCCTCCTTGTCTTTCGAACGCTTGCGTTTGTCTTTTACTATTCTTGTGAAGATTTTCTTATCTAACACTACTCCGTGTAACGAAGGTGTTGCTTTAAGCGAAGCGTCTTTTACATCTCCGGCCTTATCTCCGAATATAGCACGAAGAAGTTTTTCTTCCGGAGTTGGGTCAGACTCTCCTTTTGGAGTAATCTTACCGATTAGAATATCTCCCGGATTAACCTCTGCTCCGATTCTGATCATACCGTTTTCGTCCAAATCTTTGGTTGCTTCTTCAGAAACATTCGGAATATCATTAGTAAGCTCTTCGTTTCCTAATTTTGTATCACGAACCTCTAATGTATAATCATCAATGTGAATTGAGGTAAAGATATCGTCGCGAACTACTTTTTCGGAAATCACAATCGCATCCTCGAAGTTGTATCCTTTCCAAGGCATAAACGCCACTTTAAGATTTCGTCCGAGTGCCAATTCTCCATTTTGAGTAGCGTATCCTTCACAAAGCACTTGACCTTTTTTAACTCTATCTCCTTTTCTTACGATTGGTTTTAGGTTAATACAAGTACTTTGATTTGTTTTTCTGAACTTAATCAGGTTGTAAGTTTTTTCGTCTGGTTCAAAGCTTACTGCTTTTTCTTTGTCAGTTCTGTCGTATCTGATTGTGATTTTTTCTGCGTCAACATACTCAACAACCCCTTCTCTTTCAGCGTTGATAAGCACTCTTGAATCAGAAGCAACTTGTCTTTCTAATCCTGTTCCTACAATTGGAGCTTCAGGCCTTAGAAGTGGAACAGCCTGACGCATCATATTCGAGCCCATAAGTGCACGGTTAGCATCATCGTGTTCTAAGAACGGAATAAGCGAAGCCGAAATCGAAGCAATTTGATTTGGAGCAACGTCAGCATAATCGAGTTCTTTTGGTTCAATTACAGGGAAATCAGCATCCTGCTTAGCAATTACTTTTTCTTCCAGAATTGTACCTTTTCCATCTACTTTAATATTTGCTTGAGCAATCAACTTGCCTTCTTCTTCTTCTGCACTCAAATAAACAGGAGCTTCTTGGAAGTTAATTTTTCCGTCTTTTACTTCTCGATAAGGTGTTTCGATGAATCCCATTCCGTTTACTTTGGCATAAACTCCAAGCGATGAAATAAGTCCAATATTTGGTCCTTCGGGAGTTTCGATAGGGCAAAGTCTTCCGTAGTGTGTGTAGTGAACGTCACGTACCTCAAACCCAGCTCTTTCTCTTGAAAGTCCTCCTGGTCCCAATGCCGATAATCTACGTTTGTGTGTAATTTCTGCCAATGGATTGGTTTGGTCCATAAACTGAGACAACTGGTTGGTTCCGAAGAACGAGTTGATTACCGATGAGAGTGTTTTTGCATTAATCAAATCAATCGGAGTAAACACCTCATTATCACGAACGTTCATTCTCTCTCTGATTGTACGAGCCATACGAGCTAGTCCAACTCCAAATTGAGCTGAAAGCTGTTCACCTACGGTTCTTACACGACGATTCGACAAGTGATCAATATCGTCAATCTCTTCTTTTGAGTTGATAAGCTCAATCAAAAATTTAACAATAGTGATAATATCTTCTTTAGTTAAAACTTGCTTATCCATTGGGATATTCAAGTTTAACTTTTTGTTCATTCTGTATCGCCCTACTTCTCCTAAGTTGTAACGTTGATCAGAAAAGAACAACTTATCGATAATTCCGCGAGCAGTTTCCTCATCAGGCGGTTCTGCATTACGAAGTTGGCGATAAATATGCTCTACCGCTTCTTTTTCGGAGTTGGTAGGGTCTTTTTGTAATGTATTGTGAATGATAGTATAATCGGCCTGATTATTATCTTCTTTATGTAAAAGGATCGTTTTTACATCGGCTTCGATAATTTCTTCAATATTATCTTTGTCTAACGTAATATCACGATCTAATATAATTTCGTTTCTTTCGATAGATACAACTTCTCCTGTATCTTCATCTACGAAGTCTTCGTGCCATGTGTTAAGTACACGAGCAGCCAGACGACGTCCGATGTATTTTTTAAGTCCTGTTTTAGACACTTTAATTTCTTCTGCCAAATCGAAAATTTCGAGAATATCTTTATCTCTTTCGAATCCGATGGCTCTAAATAGTGTTGTTACAGGAAGTTTTTTCTTTCTGTCGATGTACGCATACATCACGCTATTGATGTCTGTTGCAAACTCAATCCAAGAACCTTTGAAAGGAATTACTCTTGCCGAATAAAGTTTGGTTCCGTTTGCGTGAAAAGACTGTCCGAAGAACACTCCGGGAGAGCGGTGCAATTGTGATACAACGACTCTTTCAGCTCCGTTGATAACGAAAGTTCCGCTCGGAGTCATATAAGGGATAGTCCCTAAATAAACATCCTGAACAATGGTTTCGAAATCCTCGTGCTCTGGGTCTGTACAGTACAATTTGAGACGTGCTTTAAGAGGAACGCTATAGGTAAGTCCTCTGTCAATACATTCTTCAATTGTATAGCGAGGTGGATCAATAAAATAATCCAAGAACTCCAGCACAAATTGATTACGAGTGTCTGTGATTGGAAAGTTTTCCATGAAGGTGTTATACAACCCTTCGTTACCTCTTTCTTCAGATTTGGTTTCTAATTGAAAAAAATCCTTGAATGACTTAACCTGAATATCCAGAAAATCTGGGTAATCAGGAATGTTTTTTGTCGAGGCAAAATTTAATCTTTCGGTCTGATTTGTTATCATCAATAGATAAAATTTTTATTAAAATAAGAAATAGAAATCGTATAAAAGGATTTTATACGAAAAATGGTTTAGACCTTTGAGAAGCTTTTCTCAAGGTCTAAACCTAGCTTTTAAAGCGGTATGAATTACTTAAGCTCTACTACAGCTCCAGCTTCTTCTAAAGCTTTCTTAAGACCTTCAGCTTCGTCTTTAGAAACTCCTTCTTTTACGTTTGCAGGAGCTCCATCAACTACATCTTTAGCCTCTTTAAGCCCAAGACCTGTAAGTTCTTTTACTGCTTTAACTACTGCTAATTTAGAAGCTCCAGCTTCTTTAAGAACCACTGTGAATTCAGTTTGTTCTTCAGCAGCAGCACCAGCGTCTCCTCCTGCAGCACCAGCAGCAACAGCAACAGCTGCAGCAGCAGGTTCAATACCATACTCATCTTTTAAAATTGTAGCTAATTCGTTAACTTCTTTAACTGTTAAATTAACTAATTGTTCTGCGAATTGTTTTAAATCTGCCATTTTTTCCAGCGTTTTTAATGTTTGTAATATATAATTTAATTAGTGCGTACACTTTTTGGTTATTGTCTTTCAGACAATGTTTTAACAAGACCTGCAATAGTTGATCCACCTGATTTAAGGGCAGAAATAACATTTTTGGCAGGAGATTGAAGTAATCCGATAATTTCTCCGATAACTTCTTCTTTAGATTTGATAGCCACAAGAGCCTCAAGTTGATTATCTCCGATAAATACCGCTTCTTCAATATAAGCTCCTTTTAAAAGAGGCTTATCTGATTTTTTACGGAATTCTTTGATAAGTTTTGCAGGAGCGTTACCTGTTTCAGCAATTAAAATTGAGGTATTTCCTTTAAGAATTGAAGGTAAATCTCCAAAATTTCTTTCTGAAGCCTCCATTGCTTTGGCGAGCAAAGTGTTTTTAACAACTTCCAATTTAATTCCTGCTTTAAAAGCAGCACGTCTTAAATCTGAAGTAGTTTGGGCATTCAATCCTGAAATATCTGCGATATATACAACTCCCGTATCAGCCAACTGTGCAGTCAAATCTTGAATAGCGATTGATTTTTCTTCTCTAGTCATAATTATAATTTTTAACTACCAATTATACTGCTTTAGTATCTAAAGCTATTCCGGGGCTCATTGTACTTGATAAATAAATACTCTTGATATAAGTCCCTTTTGCAGCAGTTGGTTTAAGTTTGATTAATGTTTGAATAATCTCCTGAGCATTGTCGGCAATTTTATCGGCATCGAAAGAAATCTTACCAATACCTGCGTGAACAATACCTGTTTTATCTACTTTAAAATCAATTTTACCTGATTTTACTTCCTGAACAGCTTTAGCTACATCCATAGTAACGGTACCTGTTTTAGGATTTGGCATAAGTCCACGAGGTCCTAAGATTCTTCCTAATGGTCCTAATTTACCCATAACAGCTGGCATAGTGATAATCACATCGACATCTGTCCAACCATCTTTAATTTTTTGTAGATATTCATCTAATCCTACGTGATCTGCCCCTGCTGCTTTAGCTTCAGCTTCTTTGTCTGGAGTAACAAGTGCGAGCACTCTTACGTCTTTACCTGTTCCGTGAGGAAGTGTTACCACACCTCTTACCATTTGATTAGCTCTTCTAGGGTCAACTCCCAGACGAACAGCTATATCAACAGACTCATCAAATTTTGCATAAGCAACTTCTTTTAACAAAGTTGCTGCTTCTTTCAAAGAATATTGTTTATTCTTGTCAATTTTAGAAGCTGCTTCTTTTTGTTTTTTCGTCAATTTTGCCATTTCTTTCTACTTTAAAAAATTAAAAAGGAGCTGTTCCTGTTACTGTAATTCCCATCGAACGAGCCGTTCCTGCAATCATACTCATTGCGGACTCTGTTGTAAAGGCATTCAAATCTGCCATTTTGTCTTCGGCAATAGCCTTGATTTGATCCCAAGTAACACTAGCTACTTTTTTACGATTTGGCTCTCCAGATCCTGATTTAATCTTAGCAGCCTCTAACAATTGAACTGCTGCCGGAGGAGTTTTAATAACAAAATCAAACGATTTGTCTTTGTACACGGTAATTTGTACCGGTAAAGTTTTGCCGGGTTTATCCTGAGTTCTAGCATTAAACTGCTTACAGAACTCCATGATGTTAACCCCAGCAGCTCCCAAAGCAGGTCCAACCGGTGGCGACGGATTCGCAGCACCTCCCTTAACTTGTAGTTTAACTACTTTACTAACTTCTTTTGCCATTTTAAAAAAAAATTTACATCTCAATTGGAAGCAAGATGTGGTTTATAAATAATGTAACAATTATACTTTTTCGACTTGCATAAAACTCAATTCTAATGGTGTTTTTCTTCCGAAGATCTTAACCATAACTTCCAGTTTACGCTTTTCTTCATTGATTTTTTCGATAGTTCCGTTGAAACCGTTAAAAGGACCGTCAATAACCTTTATAGTCTCTCCTATGTTAAACGGTATATTTTGAACATCAGCCTGAACTGTAAGCTCATCTACCTTTCCTAACATCCTGTTTACCTCAGATTGTCTTAAAGGCACAGGGTCTCCCCCTTTTACTTCTCCCAAAAAACCAATTACTCCAGAAATAGACTTTATAATGTGAGGAATCTCTCCTACAAGGTTTGCTTCTATCATCACATAACCCGGGAAATAAACTTTTTCTTTGCTTATTTTTTTCCCATCTCTTACCTGAATCACTTTTTCGGTAGGTACTAAAACTTGAGAAACATAGTCTGACATACCCATGCGGCTTATCTCCGTTTCGATATAATTCTTAATCTTGTTTTCTTGACCACTTACAGCCCTAACAACATACCATTTTTTTGTATTATTATCGGTCATTATTATAGAGTTATCAAGTTTTAATTAATCCAAGAAAAGAAAGTCATTATTACTTTTTTCAAAAGCTCATCTGCACCCCAAGTTGCCAAAGCGAATAATACAGAAAATATTGCAACCGCGATAGTTAGTCGTTGTACGTCAGGCCACGAAGACCAGGTTACATTATTTTTTAATTCAGAAAAAGAATCTTTTATATAATTTATTACGCTCATATCAATTTCTTTTGGTTTGCACGGGTGGAGGGATTCGAACCCCCATCAACGGTTTTGGAGACCGCTATTCTACCCTTGAACTACACCCGTTTGTATAAAGCCAACAAAAACTACCGGAGTAGTTTTTGTCAGCTTTATTTCTTATTCTAAATAAGTTTAGTCAAGGATTTCGGTTACCTGACCAGCTCCAACTGTTCTACCTCCTTCACGGATTGCAAAACGAAGTCCTACTGATAGAGCGATTGCACTCAACAATTCTACTTCGATAGTTAAGTTATCACCAGGCATAACCATCTCAACTCCTGCAGGCAACATAATTGTTCCTGTTACGTCTGTTGTACGAACGTAGAACTGCGGACGGTAGTTGTTATGGAACGGAGTGTGACGCCCACCTTCTTCTTTTTTCAAGATATAAACCTCAGCTTTGAATTTAGCGTGCGGTTTAACCGAGCCTGGTTTACAGATAACCATACCACGACGGATATCAGCCTTGTCGATACCTCTCAACAATATACCTACGTTATCTCCAGCCTCACCTCTATCAAGAATTTTACGGAACATCTCAACCCCTGTAATAGTAGAAGTCAATTTGTCTGCTCCCATACCGATAATTTCAACAGCATCACCAGTGTTAGCAACACCTGTTTCGATACGACCTGTTGCTACAGTTCCACGACCTGTAATAGTAAACACGTCTTCAACCGGCATTAGGAATGGTTTTTCGTTATCACGCACAGGCTCTTCAATCCACTCATCAACAGCCTCCATTAGCTCTAACATTTTATCTACCCATTGTTTCTCTCCGTTAAGAGCACCAAGAGCTGAACCTTGAATTACAGGACAGTTATCTCCATCATACTGATAGAAAGACAACAAATCTCTGATTTCCATTTCAACAAGTTCTAACAACTCAGGGTCATCAACCAAGTCAACTTTATTCATAAAAACAACGATACGAGGAATACCTACCTGACGCCCTAAAAGGATGTGCTCACGAGTTTGTGGCATTGGCCCGTCAGTTGCAGCAACCACAAGGATAGCACCGTCCATCTGAGCAGCACCAGTAACCATGTTTTTTACGTAATCCGCGTGACCTGGACAGTCAACGTGTGCATAGTGACGTTTTGCAGTTGAATATTCTACGTGAGATGTATTGATAGTAATACCTCTTTCTTTTTCTTCAGGAGCGTTATCAATTGAATCAAATGAACGAGCTTCTGATAAACCTGCATCAGCCAATACCTTTGTAATAGCTGCAGTAGTAGTTGTTTTTCCGTGATCCACGTGTCCGATAGTACCGATATTCAAGTGCGGCTTCGAACGATCAAAGGTTTCTTTTGCCATTTTTTTTAAAATTTAATCTTAGTTATATAATAGTGTTCAATTTCTAACAACTTGAGCCAATGACGGGATTTGAACCCGTGACCTCTTCCTTACCAAGGAAGCACTCTACCCCTGAGCTACACCGGCAGAGAATTAAAAACAAATAATTCGGCTTTTAAATTCAAAAGCCGAATTAGTGGGAAGAGCAGGATTCGAACCTGCGAAGGTTTCCCAACGGATTTACAGTCCGTCCTCGTTGGCCGCTTGAGTATCTTCCCTTTCACTCTGCAAACACACTGTCTGCCAATCTTATCTCAAATGAATGAACTTCAAAATAAAAGTCCGCTATTTCTAACGGACTGCAAATGTATAAAAAATATTATTCAAACAAAACTTTTTTTAAAAAATTTTTATACTCTTGTTTTTTCTTTGTGTTTCACAAGTAACCTTTCTAAAGCATCGCAAGAGTTATCCACCGCTTCTTCAAATGATTTAGCTTGTTTGCTTACCGCTAAATCATTTCCAGGTATGTTTACTCTAATTTCTACAATCTTATTTTCTTTTTCACTCGTGTTCTCTAACTTAAGATAAACATCAGCATCTACTACTTTATCGTAAAACTTTTCGAGTTTATCTAATTTGACTTGAATAAAATCAATTAATTTTTTGTCTACTGAGAAACCTACTGCATTCAAATTTACTTTCATAATTTAAACTTTTTTAATTATTACTTACTTTTTGTTTCTGGGGTGTGCATTCGCATACACTTTTTTTAGTTCCGAAAGACTGCTATTTACATAAATCTGAGTCGAAGCTAGGCTCGAATGCCCTAACAATTCTTTAACTGAATTCAAATCCGCTCCATTATTTAATAAATGTGTAGCAAAAGAATGTCTCAACACATGGGGACTTTTCTTTACCTTTTCGGATACGTTACTAAAGTACGAATTAATTGTTCTATAAACAAGCGTTCCGTACAATTTAATTCCATTTTTTGTTAAGAAAAAGAAGTCGTTATCTTTAATATATTCTAAATCAGAACGGAAAGACAAATACTGTTTTATAAGGGTCACCACACTATCTAACAACGGTAGAATCCTCTCTTTATTTCTTTTGCCCAAGACCTTAATTGTTTTGGACGATAAATCAACACTGTGTAGCCTTAGGTTTATCAGTTCTGCCCTACGCATTCCGGTGGAGTAAAAAAGTTCGATAATCAATTTATCTCTCACTCCTTCAAAATCATTGCTAAAAGGAATATTCGAAATACTGATAAGTTCTTTTTCGGAAAAGGGGATTTGAGCTTTTTTGGGATTTTTTAGCGATTGATGTTTTGATAACGGATTTTCATCAATCTCTTTTATCTTTAGTAAAAACTTATAAAAAGCTTTGAGCGAGGAGATTTTTCTGTTGATAGTGCGGTTGGATATCCCTCTTTCGGAAAGCGAAACTATCCAACTTCGGATTTGACTATAATGAACTTCCTCCAAAGTATAGTCATCAAATTCACTTTTCAAGAATGATAAAAAAAAACCTAAATCATTAATATAGGCAGCTACGGTAAGATCAGAATAGTTTTTCTCCCTTAGCAAATACTCCTGAAAAGCCGTAACATTCTTATTCATAAAAAAAATCGTAGGTATCAAAGTTATAAAAACTTATTTACCTACGATAATTTTCTTCAAAAAACCTTGTGATTAATTCTCCATACTGTCTTTCAGTTGCTGGATATATTGTGCTTTTTGAATTTGAGCTCTTTTAGTTACTGACGGTTTCGAAAAAGCCTGACGTGCTCTCAATTGACGAACAACTCCGGTTTTATCGAATTTTCTTTTGTAACGCTTTAACGCTCTATCTATATTTTCTCCGTCTTTAATTGGTATAATTAACATAACATGACACCTCCTCTCATTTAGCGAGTGCAAATGTAAATATATTTTTTTGTATTGCAAAGTTTTTATTTGAAATTCATTTTACTGTAAGTTCAATTAGTAAATGCAACAAAAACCAAAACAAAATCCTAACTCTAACTTTGTCTTGGTTTTCTTTGAAAATCCGTTTGATTTTGCTATAAATCTAATCGTATTCCGATAGATAGATTGTGCTGGTCAATGGGATTATTTCTGAACAGCGGATTCAAATCGTATTTGGCATATAGCGAAATAATTCCGTATCCGATATAGGTGCTCAATCCGTATTGAAAATCGTTTACATTCCAATCTTTTCGAGTAATATCTTTGATTCTTCGTCCGTTATCTTTGTATTTCAGACGTTGCTCAGAAAACAAGTTGTATCCGACAAAACCTCCGATTCCTATTTTATAACTGTCTCTTCTTCCGAAATTAAATTCCAAATGAACCGGAACAGCTAAGTACACATTTACAAATTTATTTTTAGTAAGATTCTTTCCGGAATCTACTACTTCGGTAATGTTTCCATTTTGAGAAAAGATATAATTATCTTTGGGAGAAGCATAGTTATACATAAACGAAATTCCATATCTCAAATTCAGTAAATTGTTTTTTCTAATCAGTCTGGTTTTAAAACTCCCACCCCATTCAATAAAATTACAACTAAAGTTATCGTCGTATCCGGGCAGGTTTTGGTCGGAAATTAAATTGTTGTAGCCGAAAGCAAACAAAACATCAAAATGAGTTCTGCTTTTCCTTTTGGGAATAGTATCTCCTTCCCTACTATAAAACTCAAATCCTTTATTAGAAAGGATCAACGTATATCCGTTATCTGAGCTTTTTACTTCTCCCTGAGCTTTTGATTTGACAAGAGTAGAGAGTTTTTGGTTCTGCTCATTTACTTTTTCTTCAATATTTTTGGCTCTTTTTTGAGCTTCTCTATCTTTTAAATCTTCGGCTTTCTCATACGAAATTTCTTCCTTCATCAACAAATTATTAATGCTGTCAATAGATGTTTTTAACGCCTCTTTTTCTGACTTTGTGATGTCAATTATTTTATTTTTAATCCGTTTTGCCTCATCATTAAAGATTTCTTCTTGTGTTTTTTGGGTAAATGATGCGGTTGTGCCTCCGATAAAGGCTACAATTATATATATGATATTCTTTTTCATAACTTTATTTTTTATTCAAATATGATTCCGATTGCAAACATTCTTTCGTTGTCAGGGTTGTTTCTGAATACGGGATTCAATCCGTAATTGGCATAAATTCCGACTGTTTTATAGCTTACGGTTGCCATCAGTCCGTATTCCCAATGGCTGACGTTCCAATCGCTTCTTATAGTACGAGTAGTTGTTCTTCCATCTTCTTCGTATCGCAAAGCCTGACGGCTATCCGTATTATATCCGAAATATCCTCCTAAAGAAAATTTGAAACCTCGATTGACACGATATACTTCTTTACCTTGAACCATTGCTTTTTCAGAAAAATCAACTTCTAAGGCAATTGGCATTCGTAAATACGAATTTGAAAAAACAGAATTCCGCTTCAGATTTCCCGAATAGTTGACATAATCCGTCTGGCTTCCGTTTACTACGTAATGCTTATCGGGGTTTCCCAAGGATTCGGTTTGCCAGATATAAGTCAGTCCATATTTAATATAAAACAAGCTATTGTCTTTGAAAATTCTAGTTTTTAAACCAAATCCCACTCCAAAATCACCTCCTTGTTTATCCGAGTTGCCCTGAATGCCTCTGTATCCGATAACAAAGTGTACTTGCGGTTTTGTTCTCCTAAAGAATTCTGGAGTATAATCTTCTTCTGAGTTTTGAGGTTTTGCGATTTGCTCGTTTACCTCACTTTGCACAAGCTCAATTAATTTTTCTTCTTCTTGAGTTACTAACCGATTAACTTTTTCGGCACTTTTTTCTGCTAATTCTTGTTTGATTTTTACTGCTTTTTCAGAAGTAAGTTGGTTGTTTTGAACCAACAGGTTCAGACTGTCTGAAGCTGCCTGGAGCTTTTCTCTCTCCTTGGCTACAATTTGCTCGATGTTATCGGAAATGATTTTCGTCTGAGCCTCAAAACTCTCTGTTTCCTGACCGTACATCTTGGTTAAAAAAAGACATAACAGTCCCATTACATACAAAATAACTCTGTGCATAATACTAATTAATTTAAGTTAAAGATTTTTAGAATTTATTTAAAGTAGCTACTCTTACATTGTCATAACTCTTTTGCAGAAAGCGATCAATGGCATTTTTGCGATATTGCTGTTCAACTTCCATTTCTGCCTGATAGAGCAATGATCTGTGGTCTATAGTAACAGCTGGCTTATTGATTTTTTCTTTAAATTGTTTTTCGTTTTTAATACTTTCGAGCAAGTCCTGTGCTGTGATATAAATATTCGGTTCAACATCGGCTTCTGCAATGCTAATTTCTGAATTTTCACTTTGAAAATCGTCATTAGTATCATTGATAAAAACCTCTCTTTTCTCCACAACCTGAAGACTATTTTGAGATATTATTTTTTTGTCAATTTCCCTTTCGATTACCTCTTCATTTATAATCACAATTTTTTCATCTTTTAATTCGGGGGTAAGTATTGGTAAATTTTCTTGATGATGATTTTCATTTATCACAACATCTTTGGTGGGTATAAGTTCTTTTTTACTGGTTCTTACAAATAGACTTCCGATAGTAGCAAACAGAATCAAACTTGCTGCGATCCAGAGCCAATTTCTTTTGGTTTGCTTTTTTTCAGCAACCGAAAGCATCGCATCAAGCCTATCCCAAGCCTTATCTGATGGTTCTATAGTTCTTTGATTCAGCTCTTCTCTAAATCGTTTTTCTATGCTGTTATTTTGTTCCATTTTCTTTTTTGTTTAAAGCAGAAATCTGTCGTTGTAGCATTTTTCGTGCGTGCGAAAGTTGCGATTTTGAAGTTCCTTCGGATATTCCTAACATAGTAGCTATTTCCTGATGTTTATAGCCTTCAATTGCATAGAGATTAAAAACCATTCGGTATCCGTCAGGCAGGTTATCTATCAGATTCTGGATTTGTTCAACCGAAAAATGTTGGTTTATCTCATCGGAGCTATCTTCAAAAAAATATTCTTCTTCTGTATAATGTACTTTTTTCTGAACTCTCAAAAATGAAATGCACTCATTAATCATAATTCTCCTAATCCAGCCTTCGAAACTTCCGTTGTGCGAAAAATCTTTCATGTTAGTAAATGTTTTCATAAAAGCCGTTATCATTACATCTTCGGCTTTGTGAATGTCTTTAATGTATTGCCTACAAACACTTAGCATTTTAGGAGCATACTTCGTATAAATCTGTTGTTGTGCATAACGATTGTTTCCGACCGCCTGTTTGATTGTTCTTTTTTCGTTTTTATGTAAGTCGATAACTTTACTCACAGTTTGGTTGAATTGTTTGTTTATTAAATCGTTTAATTGATTCGGTTTTTAGTATAGACGAATGTAAATCAGAAAAGGTTGCATTAGGCTGGTTTATTTTTTTTATTCTAATCATAAACCACTAATTTCAAGGCTCTTAAATAAAAATAAATTTTTTTATTTTTTTATCAAATGTTACCAATTCACTTGAGAACAGTTCATCAAAAATTCCGTTTTCAATCAGGTTTTGAGGAGTATCTTTTTGGGTTCTTTCGGGAGTCATAACAATAATCTCATCACAAAATTCAATAGCCATATCTATATCGTGAGTAGAGAATAAAACGCATTTTTGAGTCTGTTCAGATAGTTTTTTAAGTAATTTAAAAACAGAAATTTTGTGAAGTAAATCTAAATGAGTAGTCGGCTCGTCTAAAATCATCATTTCGGTATCTTGAGCTAAAGCTCTGGCAATCATTACTTTTTGATGCTGCCCATCGCTGAGTTCAAAATGTTTGTTGTTTGTAAGTTCCTGAAGACGTGTAAGAGTAATCGTTTCTTGTATTTTTTCTTTGTCAATGTCAGACAATTCTCCTACCCAACTTGTATAAGGCTGTCTTCCTAAAGCAATAAGTTCGTAAACCGACAAATTACTCGGAGGAAGTTTTTCTGTCAATACCACACTTATGTATCGAGCTAATTCTTTTGGAGAAATTTCCGAAATATTTTTGTCATTCAGCAAGATAGTCCCTTCGATGGGTTTTTCGAATCCTAAAATGGTTTTGAGCAAGGTGGACTTCCCTATTCCGTTTGCTCCTACAAGTGCAACGAGTTTCCCTTTTTCGAGTGAAAACGAAATATCCTGAGCTACAACGGTTTCAGTTTTTGAAGTTTTATAGCCAATTTTCAGATTAGATATTTTCAGGATGGAATTCATTTTTCAAAAATACAAAAAAGTGCTTATTAAATCATTTGTGAATTCAATCTAAAAATCGGCTGTATATTTCATTTGCAATTTCTTTGGAAGTTTTATCATCTGTGTTAATAATAAGTTCGGCCTGATGATAATAAAAGTTTCTGTCAAAAAGATGCTTGTTGATATATTCGCTTAGCCCGTCGTCCGACAATTCAGCTATTAAAGGTCTTGTATGTTTTTTATTGTGAAGCCTTTTAACAAGTGTTTCTACCGACGTTTTCAGGTAAACAGAAAACACACCATCTTGATGTAGTAATAAATGATTATTAGCATAACAAGGAGTTCCGCCTCCTAACGATAAAATAAGAGATTCCTTTTTACTTAAAGTTTCCTTGAAAACTTTACTTTCTATCTTACGGAAATACACTTCGCCTTTCGTTTTAAAGATTTCGGCAATGCTTTTTTGTTCTGAACTCTCGACAAGTCTATCCAAGTCATAATGTTTTATACCTGAAATTTCAGACAAAGAACTTCCTACAGAAGACTTTCCTGCCCCCATATACCCAAGAAGAATGATTTTTTTCACCTATAAACTACTATAAATAAACGCTTTAAACACATTAAGATTCAAAAAGCCAAATTTACGATAAAAATGCTTTGAATAATTAAAAATAACCCCTTATATTTGCACCCTCTTTCGAAGAAAGATGACTCGATAGCTCAGTTGGTAGAGCACAACACTTTTAATGTTGGGGTCCTGGGTTCGAGCCCCAGTCGGGTCACTATTTATTATTATTTTTCTTTTATAGAATATCGACTCGATAGCTCAGTTGGTAGAGCACAACACTTTTAATGTTGGGGTCCTGGGTTCGAGCCCCAGTCGGGTCACTACCTTTCTTTAAATGCCTCAAGCTCAAAACTCAGGCAAATAAATCTAAAATAAAACTAATTACCCCTTCTCTTTCCCAAAAAAGAAGTAGAAAACTCACTTGTTGATGGAATTTTTGTGCTTGAAAAAAAAGTTATGCTTTTTTGTTGTTGCAATGTGACTTTTAAAAACAAAAAAACCTTGTAAAATAATTGATTACAAGGTTCTTTTTATGTATTAAATAGGTTTTTCACCAAGCATATTTCGGTGCGGCAAATTGCCCGTTGGTTACAGTTATCTTCTCTCCATTAGAAGAAAAAGCCTCAAAACTGAATGTTCCTTTGATGATTTCATCTGTATTGCTAACTATTGTGAGTGTACCATTTACCGCTCCGACATTCCCGCCAAAGGTAACTCCCGTTTCGGTCATAGTATCTGTCCATACCGAGATGGTTGCGTTAAACGAAGTTTGGTCATAAGTGTTTGACCAGCCTTGAACAAGAGGATATTCTCCCGGCTCGGGCAAAGCAATCTCGTCATTTGAATTTTGGTCAAAAGATATGTGCCATACTGCATCATTATAAAGAATAGCTTCATCATTACTGATAGTGAGGTACTTAATATCGTATTGGTTGTTGAGGAAATAAACTACTTCGCTTTCCATAGTGGCATTTTCGTAACCTGAAATTTCAAAAGATATACGACCATCTTCAATAGTTACAGAAGCAACATCATTAGCACTGTCATCATCTTTGCTGCAAGAAAAAAGAAGACATGTGGTAACCAAGAGGACTGTATAAAAATAGATTTGTTTAAAATTTTTCATCATTTTTTTATTTATTATAAACGGCAAACAACTAACTCCAATGTTTGCCGTTTAGATTGTGTTTAACTGTTAAGGAGTACAATATTCGCTACCTACGTTTTCATAAGTAACATTACTCACGGTAAGGTTTTCAAATTCATAACCTGTTCCTTCATAGAAAGCACAGTTTTGTAAATCTTTAAATATGGTATTGGTAACCGTTAAGTGTGGATTTGCCCACAGATATATTGCTCCTGTGTTTTCTATATTTCCTACCGGAAAATCGCCTTTAGCTTTTTCAATAATAGCATAGTCAATACTACTCATTTCGTTTGTATAGCCCCAATATATTCCGCCCCAATTCGTACCGTTATAAGGTTTTAAATGTACCGGTTCCGAAGCTGTTCCTTGAATTTTAAAACTCGTGCTTTCAGTAGGCATAAAAGGAGAAAATTGTAAATAAGCTCCGGCTTTAAACTGCATTTCTACTCCAGCTTCAATGGTTAAATGACCGTCTTTTTTGCCGTGCACCCGACCATCTACCAAATAAGGCACGTCTAACTTTTGCCAAGTAACTGTTTGATTTTCTATTTCGTAGTAGTCGGTTGTAATATTGAAAAAATCTGAAGCATTTCCGCTATACGAAGATGTACTGTCAAAAATATGAGTCATCTCAGCTGAAACTTTTACAGGTACGCCTTCATTTCCTGTAATAGTCAGGTTTGAAGTCGAAACAGTTGCATTTGTTTCAATACGGTGAAAATCTAAACCAACGCTACCCCCATCTCTAATTTCTACATGGTTTAAGGTAAGAGCTTGTGGCGGAGTGCTCGACACACCTCTTAGTGCCAAGCTGCCTTCATAAACAGGCGAAGACGAGGTATGATTTTGTGATCCAGCATATTCAATAACAGTATGTTCAATTAGATTGTTCGGGTTGTGGGCCTCAGCTAAGTAAATCCCTCTCCAATAACCTTTTTGTTTGGAAGTACCAGTTAAAATTACCGGATTGGTTGCCGTTCCCTTAATTTCGAAATCCTTGCTACCTAAATTAATTCTCAACCCTGCATGGTTTTCGAACTCGATAACAACACCAGCTTCTATTTTTAGACTTCCTTGCACATTGGCATAGCACGGTATGATATAATCTACTGGTCTTTGTGGGTCATCGGTCAATACTCTGTCTTCATTAAAATAATCGCAATCCAAAACTATCGGAGGTAGAATGTCTATAATTGGATTCTCTACTGTGTCGTCGTCGCTGCTACATGAAAATAGCATTAGTGAAGCAACCGCAAAAGTTGCTAATCTGTGTGTTTGTTTGATTGTTTTCATTGTTTCTCAGTTTTATGTTATTGTTATTATGTTATATATTAAACTTTACTCCGGCTACTGCTACCAGCTGACCACCATCAATAATTACGTATTTGAGTTCTGCAAAAGGTGTAACTCTACCCATATTAAAGTTAATTCCACCTCCGAGATTAAGTCCAAAACGCCCATCTGATGAAGAATAATTTCCAAACCAGCTATCCTCATAAGAAACTTTAATGCTACTGTAATTCAATCCTCCTAAAGCATAAACTTCCATATTGTCTTGTGTGACAAAGTAATAGTTTGCATTAGCATTGACCTCAAACCAATTCATCTTTATTCCATACTCCTCTTTAGGAAAATAATAAATAAATGAAGGTGAGATGGTTAAATTTTCAATAATCGGGAATTCTGCATTGGCACCAATTCCGATATTTTCGATTTCTGTTCCGTAAGCTAAAAATGCACCTATACGTGTGCTTTCCTGTGCTTGGGCTGAAAATACAGATCCAAAACTTACTAAGATTCCAAAAAGTGTTGATTTTAAATTCATGATTTTTGTTTGTTTAATTGTTGTTTATTATTTAATTGATTCTTTTGTTAGCTGTAAAATCTCCGACAACTTGAATAGTTCCTACGATGTTGAGATTATTGTCAACACGATATGCGGTACATTCAAAACTTCCTTTTACGGTGTTTTCTGTAGATGAAGTGATGGTTAGTGTTCCATTATTTGCGTTGTTACCATAGGTCGTACTATACTCTACAGAGTTAGAAAAGCTACCGTTAGGA